>MDTD01072316.1_pt1 | contig 137799 bp, 101 predicted proteins | sample 811221 | NCBI WGS metagenome assembly MDTD01 (sample SAMN05326646, study PRJNA326480) | marine metagenome | isolation source: seawater | place: Pacific Ocean: South West | collected 2011
AGCTAATTTAGATAACAACGGACTCGATGAAACTAGAATGATCATGTCATTAATATATCCTTCATCCTGTGAGCTCGTTGCTTAACAGCAGCCGTGAGCTGTGTCGCAATGCGAAACTTTGAAGTCGCATCATGATTCAACTATTTTTCGAACAGCTTTTCACTCGAAATTACAATCACTCATTGATCTAGGATCATTCGCGAGATCGCCACCTCAAAGCTTTGTCTAATATCGCACACAGTTGTGCCCAAACTAATACGACGGGCGCGCTCGCCCAAACTCCACCAAACACAAGAACAAGAGTAAAAGATTTACATGACCTTGTTCTTGGCACCACCACGGAGCTTCTTGACACGGTTCTTCTTCTCCTTGATGTTCTTGCGAGACTTTTGGACGGCATCCTTCAAGCCCGCGCGGATGAGGCGGTGCTTCGGCTCGAACTTCTTGAACGCCTCGATGTTGTCGTAAATCAAACCAAACCCGGTAGACTTGCCACCACCAAACGCCGTGCGGAACCCGAAGATGGACACGCACTTCTCGTCGGAGACGTTGTACATCTTAGCTAACTTCTCTTGGAGCTCAGCCTGTTGGAATTTAAAAAGAGCCACGCGCGTCAGTCTCGGTTCTCTCTCTCTTCGCGAGTCGAGCACTCTTTTAGGGTCAAAAAAACCCCAGCGCCGTGACGTTCATCGTACCTTGGACACGTTCGCGCGACCCGGGTGGAGCACATCGAGGATCTGTGCGCGATAACAAATCATTTGTCAGTCATTATTCTGCATCACTCTTCTCCGGCGCGCGTCGTCGTCGCCGACGTCGACGTCTTGAAACCCCACTCGCGATCCCATCCACGGCCGCCCTCGCGAGGATCACCGAGTCCGTCCTCCGGCGCCCTTACGTCGCGCGCGCGACATCGATACGTACAAATTGACGGCGCTGCAACAAGCGGTTCGTCATGAACTTGCGCGTGCGGATGGTGCACGACGTGTTAGCCATCTTGACCCGAGTACGTCGCGTCGCAAAGAGGCGGGATCGACCGCGCGCGCGCCCTCTGTCCGCTCCAAAGTCTCATTTTCACACACGGACCTCGATCTCGGGCGGACCCGGGCGGACCCGCGCTCGATCGATGGACGAGGACCGCGCCGAGGGACGCCGAGGGGGACGAACGACAGACGAGGGACGACGAGTGACGACGGTGAGGGTGGTGAGCATGTCGAAAGCCGCGTTCGCCGGGCTCAAGGCTGTGCAGGAACTTCGCTTTCATCTGTGTCAAACGAGCAAAGGGAGCGAAGGGGTTCGGAATTTCTTGTTGTCGAGCTATAAAAACTTGAAGGCTGCGTCGCCGACGACGCCGGTGTTGATTCGTGAGGCGAGCGGTACGGAGGGTAAGCTTTACGCTCGATATGATTTTGGGGTGGAGAAGTGCGTGAAGCTCGAGGGGTTGGATGCGAAGCAAGTGGAAAAGTGCTTGCGCGACCTCGTATCTTCGGCTCCGTAGTAGTTTGTGTAACATTTTAGATAAAGAAGTACGTACGATGATACAAAACAAAACGACTTCCGATCACCTCTCGAGCGATGAATCGAGCTTGACGTTCGATGCCGCGCGCTAAGTGCCTTATTCTAGTGCTAGTCCTAACGTAACGTAGAGATCGATCAGCCGCCGAGCAACACGCTCTCAGAAGCAACTTTGAAGGCAGCGTTGATCGCGGCTAATTCCTCCTTAGCTTCCGCAGAAACCAGTTCTAATTCTTTACTAACTTTTTCGTGCTCAGCTTGGAGAGCAGCTATGCGTTTACGCGCCGCTTTCTCGTCGGTATCAATCTCTGGAAGAGCTCGAGCGATTTCTACAATGACTCTCTTCGCTTCGACGATCGTCGCCGCCATCTCATCTATTTCCGCGCGCGTGACTCCATCTTCGGGGAGTGCGTCACTCATCTCTCCGTTCGGTCCGACCGTCACCTACGCGATGAAAACGAACGGGGGAACGGTTAGACGTCGACGGTCGAGAGAATCAAAATCGAAAAAAGGAGCGTGAGTTTCGCGCGTAACGTACCGCTTTCGCATCGCGCTGGAGCGTGCCGGCGTAGTTGAACATCAGCTGACACAGCGTATTGATTTGATCCTGCAGTTGCGTCACCGAGTCGGCCATATTGAGCGACCTGATGCGACGAGGAGTGGTGTGCGAACGAGGGCGTTCGAGTGGATGGGAGGCGCAAAGTCGAGCTTTGAGTTAGAGTTAATGTAATGACAAACAATTAACGTCGCTCTAAAATACTGTACTAATCTGCAAACGAATGACTCTCCTTACTCCCTACTAGGTGCGCTTGGTGAGACAAGTCCATATGGAAGGTGGAGGTAAATTAGCGTCCGAGGACATGTCCCCGACGGTGAGCATGCGCTGCAAAGAAATCTTGTAGTAGTACCTAAACCACATACACTTCACCGTCCCTTTCAATCCGGCGAGATGAACCAGTAAGTCACTATCCTTATAAAACGCGGGCTGCGAATTGAACACGCACGCATTCACCACCTTTGTCCTCGCACGAACGGTGTTCGATTTCGGATATGCGTCGCCCTTGACCACCTTGCGCCAAATCTGAGACTGATACAAGTAATGAAAGGCGCGCTGCTCGTACTTGAAGAGCATGTTCCAAGTCTTCGGAGCGACGAGCTGATCTTGCGCCCACATCTCATCGATAAACCACAGCATCCAAGGCGTGTTTCGCACCATCCAGACGCCACAGTTTAACCCATTCTTATCAGCCGCGAGAATCTGATCATAGTCGTAGTCCACGATGTCTTCCAATCTTTTCTCCGGATTCATGATGATGGTGTCGATGTCCACGTACAACAAAAGATCATAATCTGGCAAGTACTTTCGCATGGCCAGGAGCTTACTCCAGCTCGTCGGACGATTTTTGTCAACGACGTCCAAGTCCACTATGAGGTCGTAGCCGTGCAAATCCGCGTACGCCTGTTTGTTCGCCATGGACTCGGCGCAGATGGCCTCCACGCCTCCATCACACAGTGAAAGTAATCCCACTTTAAGTTTTTGCGGTCTGAGACCCGGTAAATTCGTCATGTCCGCCGGAAGCAAGCCCGGTAACGGAGAGTTATCCACGAGTCGCGCTGGCGCCGGCGAGTCGCCCGCGCACCGATCCGGTCGCTCGATGGGATAAAACCATCTTCTCACGTACACCTTACCGAAACCTTGAATAATCTTATGTACAAACGGTCCAAACGCCCACATCGCCATCACCGCGCACAACAATGCCAACCGACTCCTCCTCGCCTCTCCTCGTCTCCGTCCTCGTCTCTCCTTGGAGTCGTCGGCGAAGTGTCCGCCGATGTATTCCCTCTCGTGTCCGCGCTCCCCCTCTCGTCCTCCGTGTCCACCGAATCGATCGCGCAGCGTGGACCCACCCCTCCAATCACCCCCTCTGTTCACCGTCTGTCCGAATCCCATCACCGGCACCCCTCGCGGGGACGTCCTCGGATTCGATCGTCCTCCTCGGGGCGTCACCCTGCCCGTCCCGTGCACCCCGTGTTGATGTCCCTGCGACGTCGTCGCGCCCCCGTACGACGTTCTCGACTCATCGTCCGCGCGCGCGGGATGATTCTTTCCCCTGTGCATCCCCGCCTCACCGCGCGACGCACTCCTCGGACGCGCGCGTCGTCGATTCATTCATGAGTTCATGCATTCATTCATGCATTCATTCATGCATGCATTCATGCACTCATGCATGAATGAATGCACGCATCGGCTTCGAAACGATCGATCGATCGATCGAGTCGATGCGCGCGTGACGTGCGAATGATTGCGAATGCACGCATGCATGAATGGGATGACGCGACGATCGAATCGAATCGAATCGATGACGGGAGACGGGCGCGCGAGACGGCACGGCGCGGCATGGGACGGAGCGACGAGGACGAGGATTCGGAGGACGAGCGCGGAGAGTCCTCCGCGCTGGGGGTTCTGGGAGGACCGGCGCTGGACGCGTCTCTGGGAGGACTCGGGGCGATGGATGCCTCGCGCGTGGGTCGGCACGTCGGACGACGAGGGACGACGACGACGGAGACGACGACGGAGACGGGAGACGGAAAGAGGGAGGGCGAGGGAGAGGGAAGGGCGATCGAGGTGAATCCGTTCGAGGTGGACGAGCGAGAACTGGAGGCGCGGGCGAGCGAACCGATGGGCGTCGGGATGGAGGAGACGGAGACTGAGACGGAGACGGAGACGGCGGGAAACGGAGACGATGTCTCGAACGTCGCGATGAGAACGCCCGGAGGTGGGGTGTTGGAGAATGGGAGTTATCACGCGGGCGATGGGATGACGTACGGAGATTTACTCGCGCCGCCGCCGTCGTACGCGGATAGCGTCATGTACACGCAGCCCGAGATTCAACCGTCGGCGGACGCGGCGACGAACGATGGTGGAGGTGGGATCGGTGCGGCGACGACGATGACGGTGTTTCTGGATGAAAATGAACAAGGTGGCGACGAGGGGATGCTGAAAGTTTCGGTGAGCGATCCGAAGATTGAGGCCGACACGACGTCGGCGCTCGTCGGGAAGAGAGTGACGCACTACAAGATTACCACTCGAACCAACATTGCGTCGTATATTCACAAAGAGGTGGTCGTGTGGAGACGTTTCCGAGACTTTGTGGCGCTCGATACCAGGCTGAACGCGCTGCATCGCGGTTATTTCATTCCTCCGCGACCGGAGAAAACCGTGGTGAATTCCACTGGCGACAGCTTCATTCAAGAACGAACGGTGCAACTTCAGCAATACCTCAATCGTATCGCCACGCATCCGAAGCTTCGTCTCGGTGATGCGCTAAGAATCTTTTTGACTCATCAAGATCTGGGCGCGAGCCTGGATTGGTTCAACATGGCATCCGGAGTGCCGGCCGCGACGCTCGGAGCGACTCCGAGTAGTCCGGAGACGCCACAGCGGCCCCCGCTCACCGTGTCTTCTCCAGGGCAATCTCGCGACTTCGGTCGGTTCTTCAAAGAACTCAGACAAACCGTCGTGCAATCAACCGCTGTGACTACCGTCGGTGACGCTTTGGGATTGGATACGCCCAAGCCTAAAGTTATGGAGGAAGATGCGGCTTTCTTGGTTGAGAAGGATAGAGTGCATCGAATCGAACACGAGCTCTCTGGAATGTCTTCCAAGGCGACCAAACTCTTGACGCTGCAACAAAAGTACGGCGAAGCTGTTGGGGAGTTCGGTATGGTGTGTTTGAAGTTTGCAAAGCTTCAAGAAGAAGAGGGCACGCGCCTCGGCAAGTACAGTGAAAATGGTATCGATTGCATGACTGCCGCAAATGAAATGAGAAAAGCCGGAAACACTTCGGTGCGAGTGAGTCGCTTGGCTCGATCTGCAACGTCACAAACTGCGCAGGCACTGAATCCTCTTCACGATTACTTGAAGCTCATGCCCTCAGTCCGTCGATCGATTGGAGAAAGAAATGAATCTTTGTTGACTCTCCAAACGATGCTCGCTGAAACCGACAGATTGGAAGCGCGCATCGCCAAGCTCACGCCAGATTTCACAAAGATGAAAAAGGTTGAAGATTTGAAGCTCGAGCTGGATGCAACGCGCGCTACTGGTGAACGGGCTCGAGAGGATTACAACACGATTCAAGAACGTCATCGAGAGGAATTTTCACGTCTTGAAAAAGAACGCGTGGGGCAGTTTCACTCGATGCTGTTAAACTACGCTCGTGTTCAAGTTGCGAATGCTGAACGATCACTCTCACTTTGGCGCGGGCTCGCCGAAGAATTCGGCGCCTCGGCGGACGAATGGCGCACTCCCAAGCCCGAGAGGGCTGACGTCGTCGATCTCTAAACAACTCATCGTTTGTACCATCTTGTAACGCAATTTCCAATTACAACATTGCATTGACGAAGCTAATTGACTTTAATTCTCGGAGGCGATCTAGGGGCAGTTCCCAGAGACTTTGCTGGAGTCTTCGCTCCCCAGCGTTCCGCACTGGGCGTAATCTTTGATGACTTGTCCAGTGAACGCGTCCCCCACGAGTGAATCGCGATCCCAAACGCCAGCTTGAACCCAATCGCGAGTAGCATCACCCCGAGACCTACACTCACACCACTAAAATACACCAAAACTCTGTCGAATATTCCTCTAGTGAGCACGTCCGAGGACATCGCACTTTGTTTCAGCGTGCGATAGAGACCTGGCACGACTCGAATAATGACAGCAGCGGGAGCAAGTGGAACGAATCCAACGACTTGGTGAATCTTGTACGACTGCGTCAAGTGCACGTGGTCTCGGCATATTTGTCGATAGAATCTTCGATAGACACCTGGACGAAGAGAGTTGAATTTCGCCATGAATGAGTGCTTCACAACGTCCACGAAGATTTCTGAACCCAGCACGAGGAGAATATCATTCAAGAATTTCGCGGTGAACGCGGCTTCTATGCTCCCTGCCGCCATGATTCGTTGCGCTCCGACAAACATGAGACACACGCAGAGATGCACTCGTTCAATGACGTCCAATCTACTCACACCAAACAGTTTTTCAGGATCTTGCTTCTTGAAGACGTGTCCTTTCATCTCTGAAAAATTGTTCGAGATGAGCACGAGTAGCATCGCGTTCGTGTGGCTATTGATCGCGACTGAAAGGGTCACAGCGTGCGTCAACAACACAAAAGTGTGCGCGACCGTCGCACACGTGGACAAAATCACATCCACTGCCAGTCTAAAAACGGAGTGCACTTGGTCCATTGCCGAACCATCAGTCGCCATGGTCACGCATCCGTGCACGCTATTTTGTAACGCATCGAGGACGTTACTGCTAAAAGAACACAACAATTTGTCGAAAGTTTCCATCACGGCGCACGCCATATAAAGCTTGATGACTTCCTGACCTCGAATGTAGTGGTAAATCACGCTAATGTCCAGCATGTGCGTGTACGTAACCGCGACGCAGAGCATGAAAAGCCACAACACGTCGTTCAAGTGCTCTCGAGCGTACGGATGAATACCCCACGCGCGTCTCTTTGAGGACTTTTTATCTCCCGAATTGAGGGTCGCCACCGACCAGAGCAAACGAACCGTCTGTGACATTACGCGAACCGGCAGCGACGTGAACAAGCCCAATATCGCGTCGGCGCAGAGCAACCCACCGTACAGACAAAACTTCTCCAGCGCCAACGGTATGTACCACAACAAATCAAACACTCGCTCGCGCGCGTGCGACATATCCGGATCGTCCTCGCGTTCACCGACGCAAAAGCCCAACTCGAGCGCGCAGTACTTCCACACGGATTCCATCCCGCTCGGTCGTTCTGCCTCTCCTCGATTCATAGACGTCGTCCAATGCCTCAGCGCGTCCATCTCCAGGCTCTCCGCCGCGGTCGCGCCCTCCTCGCGCGCGTTCATCGTCCTCACCTCCGCCCGCTCGTCTCCATCGTCGCTTCGTCCATTCGTCTCGCGCCCACTTCCGCTCGCGGCGCCCTCGCGTCGTCGCAACCCGACCTCCATCTCTCTCTCTCTCTCTCGCGCGCCCCTCGACGACGCAGCGCTCGTCGACGCTCCCGCGACGTCTCACCGCGAGACGTCTCGACCCCCACCCGCTCGTCCCTCCCGACGCGCGCGGACCGAGCGCACGCGCACGGACGCGCGCAATCCGACAATCCAATCCAAATCAATCCAAATCAAAGTCCGAGACGTCGACCGGTCGAACGCGAACGCGCGCGCGCGCCCGCGAGCGCGGACCTCGGCGTCGAACGCGAACGCGAACGCGCCCGCGCGCGCCCGCCCGCGAGTGCGCACCCGCCGACCCCACCGTCCCGTCCGTCCCCGTCTCGGCGTCGTCGCGAACACCGCCTCTCGACGCTCGCGTCGTAGTTACTCGTGTTTGAATGCGATGAAAAACGACAGACCAATTTTCAAAAAATTCGCGCCCATCGGTCGGTCGGTCGGTCGGTCGGTCCGTGAATTAGGTCTTATGACGGTCTGTGACTCGTCAATGTGTCCCCTTCGGTGCCCCGACAGGACAGCCATCCGCCCCGGCGGCGGCAGTGCGAGGCGCGACGCGGGCGCGCGCGATCGTGGCGAGCGAGCGAGCGAGCGAGGCGCGCGAGGGACGAAACGGGAGATCTCTCTCTCTCTCTCTCCGTCGTCGACGGTGGCGAGCGCGCGCGGGGGCGGCGCGAGTCCGTCGTCGCGCGAGAGACCGGACCACCGTTCGGCGATTGTTTCATCCCCGCGCGCGCGCGCGCGAGCGAGACGCGGGAGACGCGGGAGACGCGACGCGCGGAGAGAGTCGTCGGCGGAACGGGACGAGCGGCGATGTTTAAGGCGGCCGCAGCGTCGTCGCAGGCGAACGGGACGAGCGAAAACGCGGGCGGTGACCTGGGCAGTTCGCCGTCGTGGAGGTGCGCCGCGCGCGCGCGTCGCGGTGGGGGTTTCGAAGTCGCGGGGCGAACGGCGAGCGAGGAAGGCGCCGAGGGCGAGGGAGGGTAGACGATCGAGGGCGACGCGACGAGTGGATTGGAATAATTTTCATCCATCGTTCGAGCGCGTCGAGGGGGCGAAGACGGGCGCGCACGAGCGCGAAGTGGGCGTCGATCGAGCTCGGGAAGAGGACGTCGGCGACCGCGGAGCTGGCGTTCGGCCGTGCTCGTCGGACGCCTCGTGCGGGGTCGGCGACGGGGGCGACGAGGGTCGGGGGGGGGAGATGTAGACGCGACGACGCGAGAGCGCGTTGACTGACGCGAGTTTGCCATCGTTTTCACTTCGCTCGATGAACAGGGAGTACGAGAGCTCGTTTTCTAGACTGCTAAAGGAGGAGTCTCGAGGAGCCGACGATCTCGTGCGAAGCGCTTCGGCCGTGGATCTGTCGTACACTGGGAAGGATTCGAGTCCTGGCGGGGCTAGTGATACGGATAGCGCTCACAACTCTGAACATTTCGGCTCGTCCGCGGGATTTGGTAAGGATGGTTTGTTTGGCGTGTCGAGAGACGACGGCGCTGTCCCGTCCAACCTCGGACGAACCGCCTCCCACGGGGACGCGTTCAGCGATAGTGCGTTCGGGCTACCGAATGATCTGAGTGGTATGGGCGGTAATATGGTTGGTAATGGTTTGACTGGTGCGACGGATGTTGTGAGTGCGTTTTCGAACTTAGGTTTGGGAACGGACGTGCCTCTCCGACCGTCGACCGCGCCGCTCCCGCCTCACGGAGCCGCCGCAGGTCAGGGATACGTGAACGCTGCGTCTCGGTTCGGTGGTGAAACTCAATCTCAAAGATCTTCACCGGCGCCGGGTGTTGGTGCGTACGGAGGCTTGGGAGCGGGTGCGGGTGCGGGCGCAGGCGCGGGCGCGGGCGCGGGTGTGGACAAGAACGCCATGCTTCAGCTTCAACTGCAGCAGTTGCAGCAGTTGCAACAGCTTCAAGGTGTGCCTTCTCTTCCTGTGGATGCGTTCGGTCTAGGCGGAGCTGCGAATGGTTTAGGTGGTGTGTCGGGAGGTATGCCGGTTCAGACGCCTGAGATGGCTCAGCTGCTTGCGGCGAACCTCGGCAACGCAGGTATGGGTGGCGTTGGTGGCGGCGCTTGCGGTGCCAACAACGGTCAGCCTCAGTCGATGGCTGAAGTCTACCAGGCGGCTTATACCGCTGCGTTCTACGCGCAACAGCAGCAGTTGCAGAACCTGATGCGCATGCAGCAAGTTCCTGGCCTCATGGCCCAAAATCTATCACCGCAACAGCTACAGCAGTTCGCTGGTCTCGACGGTGGGATGGGTGGCTTGGGTGGAAACGACGGTGGGCACGGTGGTGGACGCATGAACGGTCGAGATGATCGCTCTCGCGTCGGTAGAACGATGGGAAGAAACCGCAGTGGTGATCGAGGCGACCGTTCTGGAGTTGGCTCTCAGTCGCTCTCTGGTTCGGTGACTCGCTCTGACTCTCCGCCATCTGAGGCTGAAATCGCCGAGATGGATAGCCGATTTGTTTCTGTTGAAAACTGCGTCGGCCAGATTTCTGTGCTTGCGCGTGATCAACACGGCTGCCGATTCCTGCAACGCAAGTTCGATGAGGAAGGTGCCAAAGCAGTTGACTTGTGCTACGATGAAATCATCGCCGAAGCTGTTGAGTTGATGATGGATCCGTTTGGAAACTATCTCGTGCAGAAGTTGATCGAATGCTGCAGCGACGAACAACGTTCGGGAGTCTTACGAGCGGTTTCTGTTGTGAGGGATGATGCCGTCGACGGTTTGCCTGAGCTCGTCACGATCGCTTTGAACACACACGGTACCCGTGCGGTCCAAAAGCTGATTGAGATGCTCAACTCTCCGGAAGAGGTGTCCCTCGCGACGAGTGCTTTGCGACCGGGAGTCGTTACTTTGATCAAGGATTTGAATGGTAATCACGTCATTCAGCGTTGCCTTCAACGATTATCATCTGAAGATAATCAGTTCATCTATGACGCGGCAAAGGTTCACTGTGTGGAAATCGCAACTCATCGTCACGGTTGTTGCGTACTTCAGCGTTGCATCGATCATGCGATCGACGAACAGCGCCGTCCACTGGTGCATGAGATTGCTTCTCAAGCTCTCGTACTTTCTCAAGATCCTTTTGGCAACTACGTTGTTCAATACATCTTGGATTTGGGATTGTCGTGGGCTAACGGTGAAGTTATGACTCAACTTCTCGGCAACTACGCGGAGCTTTCGATGCAGAAGTTTAGCTCCAACGTTGTCGAAAAGTGTCTCAAGCTCGCGGATTCCTCATTGGAGAAGAACCGTAACACCGTGGTGCGAGAGATCATGCAGTCACCTCTGTTGGATCGTCTTCTCATGGATCCTTATGGCAACTACGTCGTGCAGTCTACGCTTACTGTGACTAAAGGTGTTCTTCACACTGAACTTGTCGAGCGTATCAGACCACACTTACCTTTGATCAAGAACAGTCCGTTCGGAAAGCGCATCCTGCGATTGCTACTGGAGAACAAGAAGTAAAACAGTCAATTTTTTTGTGTTTTCCAGTTTAAGTTGCAAGTGGGTGAGAGGGTGATGATTTCGTTTCACTGAAACGAGATCGTGTAAATCATGACACGTCTAAAAATGTCTTCTACCAGTATGCTCTATTCACGAGCATACTCGTAGAAGACGAGCATACACAATGAAACGCAGCGTGATCGTTTGAGCAATCGAACGAGTCCACGCTTTCTGCAGTGTGCAACCGAGCGGCGGCGTTCCGTTCGACGCGACGCATCGACTCGGCTGCACCATATACAATTACTCGAGGTTATGTAATAATATCATTCATTGCTTCAAGATCTCGCTCCCGAACATCTTATAGTCGCTCGCGCGACTTTCTCATCCGGCGACCTCGGAGCGAACGGCCGGCTGAGCGAACGAAGAATCGTGGCGCCCAGGGTTGGGTGGTCACATCTCCGCTCGCGTCATGGGTTGCTGCGCGTCGTCCCCGGCGTACGACGACCACGCCACGGTCGAAGAGAGACGTAACGCCGCGCTCGCTGCGGCTGAATCGCGCAGTAAGGCGAGTGAAATGCGCGGGATAAAGGTAATCGAAACGGGACACGCGGATCCTTTCTAACCGTCGTCTGCTCTCGTCTTCGCGAAGCGCTCGATCCCGCGAACTGACGAACGATGTCGCGTCTCGCGCGCACCCAGAACGAACGAATGGCGAGTAAAGTAAGAGCCGCGAACGCACCGCCCACGCGCGCGACGTCGCTCGGTGACCGCAAAGCAGATCAGATGGCGAAGGACTGGGCCTCCTAGCCTTTGTCGGGACGTGGTTCAAAAGTACCATAGACCGAGAGTCATCTTTGATTTAAAAACATAGACTAGACTAGCATTCCCTACTTCCAACGTTCGGCGTCCGTTCTCGCGCCCGTTCACGCCTTCTTCACGTCCTGGAAGAGTTCCGCGAGTTCTCCGCTCTGATGCATCGACATCATAATGTCCGAGCCTCCGACAAACTCACCCTTCACGTACAACTGCGGAATGGTCGGCCACGCCGAGAAGGCCTTGATTCCATTTCTCAGCTCATCGCTCGCGAGGACGTTTCTCGACGCGTATTCCACGCCGTGGTGGTCTAAAATACGACACGCCATGTTGGAGAACCCGCACTGGGGCGCCGAGGGCGACCCCTTCATGAAGATAATCACCGCGTTCGCCTCGACGTCCGCCTCGATCATCTTCTGCACATCTTCGCTTCCGGAGCCGTTCGTCTTCGCCTTGAAATCGTCATGGCTGTCGTCGGCCGAGGCGGCGAAACCGCGACGCGCGACGCGGGAAAAGGCGCGGAGATTGGGAGACGCGCCGGTCGACGTCAGAGAGGCCGGCGCGGCTGCGTTCGCGATGGACGCGACAGCGTGCGCGCGCTTGGAAGAAGACGCGACGGCGTAGAGCGCGCGAAGAGCGACTCGTTTGGACTGCGAGCTCATGTCTGTTGTTCGCGACGAGCGACGCGATGTGCGGAGAGGGGCGGCGTCGAGGTTGCTCTTCGGCGAGAGACTACTGAGTTCATTATTCGTAAATTCTATACCCGATGTACTTTAACCAAGACTGTTGCACGCTGGGATCGAAGTTGTCCTTCAAGCGCCATCGCTGACCGTCCTCGGTGGCGAACATGGTGGGCTCCCAGGGGGGAAGCTCGCCCGTCTTCATAGCCTTGTGTAACCTGCGCTGGCCTCGCTCGGCTCTCTTTTTGGCCGCGCTCGCCGTCTTCATGTCCTTCACGAGGAGAGCTTGGAAGAATTCTCCCCAAAGACAATGACTATCCGTAAACCCGTTGAGAGGTTGCGTCACAGCTTTCGTCGGTTGACTCTTTGGCACCGCTGGTTGCCAAAACGGTCCCAAAATCTCCTTCTTTTCCGTCACTAAATCCACCGTCTCGTTTACTCTGCCTCTGAAACGCATCGAGACCTCGTCTTCGCTTACGATCGAACCGTCGACCTTATGCGCGTTACTCTTCCAGCCGGCAGTACCGCGCGGCTTGAAGTTGATGTTAGCTTGCAGCGGAGGTCCCTCACTGACCCTTCTGAGCTTGACTTGTCCCACCGTTTCGGAGTAGCTACCGCTTAGACCGAAAAATCGAATAAATAAGGAAGGGAAATCCAAAACATACTTTTCCCCCGTGTGCAAATTCTCAAACCGCATCTCACCATCGATGACGACTTGCACAGATGTGCCTCTGAACACAGGCTTTGCTTTGACATCCGCCGACAGGTGTATGCCTATCTCTTCGTTCCTTAGATCCCACGTGGTGATGGGCGGGTGATGACACACCTGCTCGGCTAAATAAGAGGTCCTACCACTCTGGATGCGATGAGTCTCACCCAATATCGGATTCAAAGGCTTTTTCATCGCCCCAAAAGTGTACGGAGACTTCACGCCGGCGCTCGAGCCAGACTCCGTTCGAATGGCGGTCATGTCTAGGTAGAGCTTGACGAAGCGTCCTAGACGCACTCCCGGATCGGAGTGCTTCAAATCGCTCCAATCATTTTCGCAAGCTTCGACCACATACACCACGTCTTCCGCCACTTGTATCGTACTAAAGGGGACGAAGAACGACGGCGGTAACTCGATATCCGTCAAGTCCTGACCAACCTTCAAGTGTTTCGTCATTCCCACCAACTCCTGTGTCCCTTGTCCAGTCCGCATGCGCTCGTGCATCTCTCTCTTTTCCGGTGTCATCAACCCTAATCGCTCCAACTCCGCCGCCTCTTCCTCCGCCTGTCTCACCGCTTCCTCGTGTTCGCGCCGAAGCAGGTGTCTCACCTTAGACTTTAATTCCCTGATCGCTCCGGCGACGTGAAATTGGTGTTCATCCTGTTCCCAAACCTTCCCGAGGGTGAAAGGAAAACTCTGACCCGCCTTTAACCCGATATTCTCGCGCGTGAGCTCCTCGCAGTCCTCGTCGTCGCTAGAGTTTAAGTCTTCCCTTGCATCGTACCACATGTCATCATCCAGCGGCTGAAAACGCGCGCGTATCGTCGCGACGTCCAACCGCCGCGCTCCCTTGAAACAACACCAGCACGACATCTTTGTCGCCCGCTCCTCGCGTCGTGATTCACCCCCTCGTTCACCGCGTCGAACGCCTATCGAAGGAGTCTGACTTGATTATCTGCACGGATCGGAGGGTCCCGACCTCCGTCTCCTTTCCCTCACGCGTTCGACCCCACCTCTCGCGCCGAGTCGCACCGAACAGACCTCTTCGCTTTCACCCGCCGGTGAAAGACGCGTTCGCGACGCCGCGCGCGAGAGACTCCGGAGTCTTCGACGACCGAAGGGAGCAACTTGGATCGAGTGGGTACTGTGTGTCGAGTCATGAATCGTCATATTGAATTGAACACTGTTTCCTCTCCTCGGCGCGAGCCCTAAGGAGGTCGCCGCGCGCGAATTAGTTCGGCGCGAACGCGATTATCGTACGTTCTGATCGTTGATCTGACGGACGTGGATCGTTCGCGTTCGCGCGCGAGCGCGGCGTCGAGTTCGGCGCGGCGAAGCGCGAAGGCGTCCGTCTCGACGAGCGACGGCGCAGTCTCCGGGACTCCCTCCTCCGTCTCCTCCTCGATCTCGATCGCGCCCTCGATGGAGTGCGGGACGACGATGTTCTCCGCCGCGAGCAAATCGGCGATCTCTCGCTCCCTCTTCGCCAGATCTCTCTTCGCGCCGGCGATCCGCGCGTTCGCCTCGCACAGTTCCTCTCGCAGACGCCGTCCCAGACACCGCTCCACCTCGAGATCCCGCGCCACCGCCATCGCGCGCGCGCCATCCCGCGCTAACTGTTCATCCAACTCCCCCAATTCTCGCTCGAGGGCGTCCATCTGCGCCTCCACGCTCGTCACGATCGACGTCTCATTCACCGGCGGTTCGTTTTCCTCGGACGTTCGGCGCTCGACGAGGACGTTCTCACGGTCACCGTCTCTCTCGCTCCCTCGCGTTCCCGCCCTCGCGTCCACCGAACCAACCGCCCCGTTTTTCATCGCTCTCTCCCGCGTCCTCGTCCCTCGTCCCTCGTCCCTCGTCCCTCGCGTCGCGCGCGCGAGAGAGACGACGTAAAGGAAAAGATGTCTCGACCGACTCGATGACGAGGCGTCACCGTCTCGCGCGTCGACTCGCGCGCGCGAACTCTCTCGCGAGATGGTCGATCGCGATCGAGCGCGCGCTCCCGACGCGCGCTCGGCGTCCACGGCGCCGGTGTCGGTGGAGAACGCGCGCGCGATGGGCGACGCCGTGCGCGCCGAGCGCGAATCTCGCCACGTCGTGCGCGACGCGACGGATCGACGGGTCGTCGTCACGAGGAGCGACGTCGACGCCAAGCGCGCGATTCACATCGTTGATTGCGCGCGGTGCGTCGTGGAGATGGACGCCTCGGTGACGTGCGCCAAGGTGTTCGTGGAGCGATGCGTCGAGTGCGTCGTCGTCTCGGCGGGACGCGTGGTGAGCGAACACGCGGAGATTTGGGATTGTGAGGGGTGCGTGGTGACGTTTAAGAGGGGTTTAGGGACGATACAGATTGATCAGTGTCGAGAGGTGCGATTGGAGTACGAGCGTAAGGGGTTCATGGGGGCGGTGGTGTTCGCGACGAGCGTCGGCGTGCGCGTGGCGTTCGCTGACGACGGCGACGGAGGCGAGCGGCGTCGCTTGGATACGGAGGATTTAGCGCCCGGAGATCACAGAGAGATTCCACAGTTCATCGCCCGGTTTGTGAACGACGAGTTGCTCGTCGAGCGATTGATTCGCGGGAAGGATGAGTACCCGACCACCGAGCGAGAGCTTCGCGAGTCGCTCGGAGACGCGCTTGCCCGGGAGCACTTGGACACGGCGCCCGCGCGCGCCGAGTTACGAAAAGATAAGGGGAACGCCGCGTTCAAGGAGGGAAATTACGCGCAAGCCGTGGTGCACTACACGGAAGCGCTCGAGCTCGATCCCTCTCACGTCGTCGCCCTGTGCAATCGAGCGCAGTGCCTATTAAAACTCGGCGAGCACGAAAAAGCCCTCGCCGACGCCGACGCCGCCGTCGATGTCAAATCCGACTACGTCAAGGCACACTTCCGACGCGGTCTCGCCCTCCACGCCCTCAAAAGATTCCAAGAAGCCGTTCGCGCCTTCGAAGACACCCTCAGGATCGATCCCAAAAACATTCAAGCCAAGGACTCGCTCCGCGTCGCCGAATACGCCGCCGGCAGAGCCGCGCGAGAGTCGTAGACTCGCCGTCGCCTTCCAAATCTATTCCTCTTCCCCACCGCATCCATCGTCCCGACGTCGTCCCACGCGACCGTACACTTTTCACCATTCACCATTCACTTTTCACCACACACTCCCTCCCGTTCCCTCCCGTTCCCTCCCGTTCTCTCGCGTCTCTCGCGTCTCTCGCGTTCTCTCGCGTCTCTCTTTATGGATAAGAGCTCGTAAACCCACATGCATTCGTTCCTTCGACGCGCACACCGCGTCGCGTCCCGCGTCTCGCGACCGACCGCACGGTCGTCGTCGTTCCTCTCCCGCGGACGCGTCATGTCCGCCGCCGCGCGCGCCGTCGTCGTCCCGTCGCGGGCCGTCGTCGTCGTCGATCGTCATCGTCGTCATCATCATCATCATCGGCATCATCATCATCGATCGTCCGCGCGCGCGTCTCGCGTCGTCGCCGCGAACGCCGCGAGCGCCTCTTTCGAAGTCGCCGGCGCGCGAATCGCGGGCGTGGGGAAAGCGATCCCGGAAAAGGCGCTGACGAACGATGACCTGAGCGAACTGGTCGATACGAATGATGAGTGGATCGCGGCGAGAACGGGGATACGCGAGCGACGGGTCATCACGGGGGACGAGACGTTGACGACGTTGGGTGCGAAAGCGGCGATGCAGGCGTTGGAACGTGCGAATGTAAAGGCGGAAGATGTGGATTTAATCATCCTCGCCACGTCGAGCCCGGATGATATCTTTGGGAGCGCGTGCACGATTCAAGCGGCGCTGGGGGCGAAGAAGGCGTTGGCGTTCGATCTCACGGCGGCGTGCAGTGGGTTTGTGATTGGATTGGTGAATGGAACGCAATTTATTCGTTCCGGTGGGTATAAAAATGTGCTCGTCATCGGTGGTGATGTGTTGAGTCGATACGTCGATTGGCGTGATCGAGGGACGTGCATTTTATTCGGCGACGGCGCGGGGGCGTGCATGTTGACGGCGACGACGGCGGACGCGTGTTCGTTGAAAGGGTTCGACATGCATTCGGACGGGACGCAGAATCATCACTTAATAGCGCAGTACGTCGGGGATAAAGGGAAGCCGATGAGCGAGGGGGCGTCGAAGAATGGCTCTTTTTGTAACATTTCCATGAGCGGGCAAGACGTGTTTAAGTTCGCCGTGCGCACGGTGCCGATGACGGTGAATAAGTCTTTGAAAGCGGCGAATATGGCGGCTGAGGATATCGATAAGTTAGTGTTGCATCAAGCGAATCAGCGCATCATAGACAGCGCCGCGCAGCGATTCGGGTTGAGCGAGGACAAGGTAGTTAGTAACATCGCCAAGTACGGAAACACCTCGGCGGGTTCCGTGCCAATCGCGCTGTGCGAAGCCGTCGAGACGGGGGCGGTGAAGGAGGGCGACGTCCTCGCCTTCGCGGGATTCGGCGCCGGACTCACGTGGGCGAGCGCAATCTGGAAGTTTTAAACGAGCACGGCGTCGGATTGACGCGTTAGAAGATGTGACATCATCAGACACACTTTCACTTTTTCGCTTTTTCTGTCCCGAGCGCTCAGCGCGACATCAATCGGTGCCCCAGACGTCGACGTTCACGCGCGCGCGCGTTCGTTCGCGCGACGGGCGAACGGCGATGGCGTCTCAAAACGTGTCCACCCTCATCACGAACGCGCCCGTGGGCGTGGACGTGCGCGCCTTTGCGCGCGACGCCCTGACGTTTACCTCGAGCGCCCATCCCAGCCCTGGGGAACATCACGCGACGAGGGCGTGCGTGTACGCGACGGAGACGGAAGATGACGGGTGTGAGGTGATCGTGGCGTCGGGAAGTGAGATGTACGGGATCTCGATCGATCTCAGGGACGAAGACGTCGAGCGTGGGAAGTCGAACGTGTTGAGACCGACGCGGGCGAGAGGGGAGACGACGGCGTCGGCGAGTCGGTTTTTGGATTCGTTCTCCACGGGGAGAGAGATTCAGTCGATATCGCTGAGTGCAAACGCTGGAAAATTACTCGCGGTGGATAATTTCGGGGTCGTGGACGTGATGACGCGAGATGTGGGAGCGGGAACGGGGTTTACGTCGCGCGCGGGCGGAGTCTCGAGCGTGGGCGCGAGCGACGTCTCGGGCGTGGGCGGGTGGTGCGGCGCCGTCATGGACGCGGAGGAGAAGAAAATGTACGTCGCCAAGAGTTCCAGTCAAGCAGTCGACGTGTACGACGGCGATAGACGGGTGCGACGTATTCGCACGCTCTTGACGCCGAGCGATTTATCCGTCGCCGTGGGCGGAAAAGGCGAGAGCGTGTTCGCCGTCGTCGAGGGACATCAGCTCGCGGTCTACGACGATAGGATCGCCGAAAAGGGAGGGTGCACGAATCGAATATCTTTAGGCTACAACAAACCTCTCTTCGCCGTGTCCACATCACAATCTCCGGGATTAGAGTTTTTAGTCGCGTGCGGCGGCGCCGAGCGAGTCGTGCACATACTCGACATTCGTAAATGGGGCGCCATGCATCGCTGGAGGAACGCCACGAAGTTTGACATCACGCAACTCGAACTCAGTTCGTCGAGTCCAGGATTCGCATACGTCGCCGGTCTCGATTACGAGTGCATGTGCGGCAACTGGGTGACTCATAAAACCGACGGCGGATTTTCCTTTCGAGCCGACTCGCGTTGGATGGGTCTCCACTCGTGCAAGACCACATCCGGCGACGGCGACATACTCGCCGGTTGGTCCGAGAGCGGTCACGTCTACGCCTTGCGCACGACTCCTAGAAATACATAGCGGTTCTAATACGACTCTGTAGCTTCGCCGTCGCTTTGTCGGTTACGCCGCACACCGCGGCGCCATGGAAGCGGCGGAGAGAGCGCCCGCGCTCCCCGAGCCCGACGTCTGCGCCGTCTGTCTCACGCATCCGTCGGAGAGAGCGGCGCTGGATTCGTGCGCCCACGTCTTTTGCGTCCCGTGTCTCTCGCGATGGGCAAAGATCGAGACAAAGTGTCCGCTCTGCAAGTCGCGTTTCACGACGATGACGCCGACGTCGGCGACCGGGGCACAGATCGGGGACGCGGTCTCGTTCCGAGAGACGAATCAGGGAGACAAGACGGAGGCGGACGACGACGACGACGACGCGAGCTCTTCCGAGGACGAGGCCGAGCGGTACTTTTGCGACGTGTGCCGCCGCGGCGACGACGAAGAGTGCTTGTTGCTCTGCGACGCGTGCGACGTGGGATCGCACACGTATTGCGTCGGACTCGAGCGCGTGCCGAACGGTAGATGGTACTGCGAACTGTGTAGAGGTGAGAGTCGTTTCGTTAGGACGCATGAGGCGCCGATGTCGAGCTCGAGAAGAAGACGACGCGAGAGTCGTTCGCGAGCTCGAGACATTTTATTGCACATCGACGGAGGACGCGAAGCCGTGCGGATGAGAGAGCGAAGGATGGAGCGCGAACGGCGCGCCGGTAGGGAAAGAAGGAGAGGTCACGTGCGTCGTCGCGGTGGTGGAGGAGAACGGACCGCGATGCGCAGTCGAAGCGGTGGCGGAGACGACGAGCGCGTGCGACAGATTTCTCGCGTGCACGAGCTTCGAGAAGCTTGGTCTCGCTTACAGAGCGGTCAGATGGAATTTCCAGGATGGAGTCGAGAATCTGCGCCACACGAACGACCGAGGATCACGATACCCTCGGCTCCTCGCCCGATGGCTGTGCCAGAGCCGGAACGGCCGAAGGGCGTCGTGGACATGGCGTGGGACACTCTTCAACAAGCGATGCCAAGCGAAGAGAAAAAATCCAAAAAGCGAGCGTGCAAAGAGCCGCTCGACACGGATGCGGTTAGACCGAGCACTTCATCTCTCAGAAAAATCCCGAAACGGCCGAGCGTGCAGAGTGAGCGTCCGGGATGGAGCATGTCCGCCTCGGCGTGGGCACCGAGACAGAACGCGCAAGTTGTGCCTCACGCGGACACACCCTCAAGGACTCCCGTCGTCGCTCGACCGCGCTCTCCGGTGAAACCAGTTTCAAACTCAGCCACCAAATTCGCCGCTGCTGAGCGCGTAAAGTCCATCTTACGGCCCATGTGGGCCGCCGGCGACATCACGAGCAAAGAGCAGTACAAGGACATCGCCCGTCGCGCGACGAGTGAAGTCCTCGCCCTCAACACCACGGATGCAACCGTCGTAGCTAATATAGTCAATCGCTTGCGCGGTGATACGTCAAGTTTTAGAAATAGAGTTGTGGCGCCACGATGGTGCCGACCTCAACCTGGACGCGTCGTCCGACGAGAGCGCGCGCTTTCGCTAGTAGAGTAATAATTAGATTCGCGTCACTAAACGACGCCGCCGCGCGCGATCGGCGATTCGACCGTCGCGATGGAGGATCAGGTGAGAATCTCTCGTCGTCTCTCTCTCGGCGCGCTCGTCGCCCGCTCGCGTGGCGCCCGTATTTCACCCGAGCTCGTTCGCACGTAACTGACCACGTCGCGCTCATTCTCCCAGATGCGCCTCATCGCGCCGATCCTCAAGCGCGCGTCGGAGCTCGACAAGGGGAAACCGAAAGTAGCGTATTACTGTCGGATGCACGCGGTTCGAGAGGGATTGAAGATGGAGCGTCGACCGCAGGAGGTGAACGAGGCTCTGAGCGATGCCATGGAGAAGTTGGAATGCGCGAAACCGTCGCTTCAGCTCGATGAAGAGCACGACGAACTCGAGTGCGAATCTTTTGCGTTGCAAATATTCGCGAAAGCCGATCGGGCCGATCGAGCGGGTCAACGAGGCCTGAATACGGCGAAGATGTTTTACGCTTCCAGCATCTTCTTCAACGTGTTGAGACAGTTTGACGAGGGAAAGTTGGACGCAGACATTGAAAATAAGCAACGATACGCAGAGTGGCGCGCCGCGGAGATCATGAAAGCGGAGCGTCAGGGAGCCACGGCGAGTCCACCGCCGGATGACGACGTGAAGGAGCGACGTGAGGAGGTTGACGCGGTCGTGTCGTCGTCGTTGGAACCGGCGGCGTCACCGTCGTACGCGCCTCCACCTCCGCCTCCACCTCCGCACGTCGCTTCCCCAGAAGCTCGCATTCCGATGTCGCATCACGAATCCACAAGACGTGCGAGTCCAGTAGCTAGTCATACCTTGTACGGCAAGGCGCCTCCGGGTGTCTCGCCGACGCCCATCGACATCGGGAGCATAGCGGACGCACAGAGGCACGCAAAAAATGCGGTAAGCGCTTTAGGTTTCGACGATGTGCACACTGCAGTCGAGGCACTCGAGCGAGCGTTAAAAATCTTAGGACCTCTTTCGAAAAAGTAGCGAAAAATGACGGCGCAATTTGATTAAAATGAAACCTGTCGTTTACTTGAAAACAGCCTGGTCGCCGAGTTCTTGTCCTGCGAGACCCTCCTTGCTCACCTTGATGAAAAAGTCCTTGAGAGTGTCGGTACCGTAGCTCGGCGTCGCCTCGGCGTCGTACTCGCCATCTTCGTTCATCACCAACATGGACTCGGCGGCGTAGTATCGGCCAATCTTACCGAACTCAGCTGCGTCCTTCATGTTGCTGAAGAAGCCGGCGAAAACGTCGAGCACCTTGATGACGACGTCCATGATTTCGATCGGCACCTTGACGAATTTCGGCTCCATGTCGAGGATTTCGAAGAGCATGGTGCCTTGCTGAAGAGCAGACAAAGCCTCGCCCGGGCCGCCGATGGGAAGCACCTTGTTCAACAACTCCGGCTCGCGAATGGTGTCAGCCATATACTTGGCCAAATCGCTCTCAGAAATCGGCTTGCAGGACGCCAATTGTCCGTCACCGAACATAACGTACGGTCCACCCTTTTGCACAACCTCAACCTGACCCGCAAGCGACTTGAAGAACGCCGTCGGGCGCACGATGGAGTACGAGATGTCGTCCGCCTCTTGCAACTCAGCCTCAAACTTGAGCTTCGCCTGTTGGAACGTCAGCGTCGGCTTTTGCACGCAGATGGCGCTCAACAACACGAAATGCTTCGCATCACGCTCCCGAGCGACGTCGAGCACGTTCTTCGTCGCCCGATAATCAATGTCCCACGAGTCCTTCACGCCGCCGGTGCGACTCGCCAGGCATGACACCACGACGTCGTAAGAATCGCTTCCGAACGCATCGTTCGCCACGGACTCCTTATCACCAACGTCACCGAACTTCACGGTGGCGTCCTTAAACAGCGCCTTCGCGTCGTTCGCGCTCGTCTTTCCACCGATACCGCTCTTCTCTCTCGTGAACGCCGTCACGTCGTACCCTCTCGCGCACAGCTCGCGCGTCACGAACTTCCCGATGTACCCGGTCGCGCCGACGACGAGCACCTTGACCTCTTCGTTCGGTTTACCCGCGAGATCCACCGCCGATCCCGCGCGCGTCGGCGTCGTCGCCCGTCTCGCGCCCGCTCTCGTCGCCCGCGTCGATCGCGTCCTCCATCCTCGCGTCGCCATCGCGTCGCTCCCACGCATCGCCCATCGCGCGCTCGCGCTCGCGCTCATGTCGTCCGAGAATAGACACGCGTCCGTCGACCCCCGCGCTCGTCTCGCTCGCCCGCTCTCGCGCGCGCGTCTCGCGCCCGGCCCATCCGTCGTCAGCCATCATCATCATCATTATCCATTCATTCCATGGATGGATCGCTTTTTGTACGTGTTAATATGGGCTTTCTCGACCGACGGTTGTCCTCGCGCGCGCGCGCGCGCGCGTCGACACACGCGCGCGCGGAGACGATCGTCGCGCGGCGGTGACGCGCGAGCGAGACGACGGGAATTCCCGTCGTCTCGCTCGCGCGCGCGTCGTTCGATGAAGCTTCGAAGCGGGTCGACGAGCGGCGAGACGGTGCGCGAGCGCGCGCTCGAGACGGCGCGGCGGCGGCGGGTCGCGCGCGACGCGCGCGCGGAGGCGAGCGCGCTCGAGACGGCGCTCGAGACGTCGGGCGCGTGACTTTTCGACGAACGGAGCGGCGTGACTGACGACGGTGATGGACGCGCGCGACGACGCAGGAGGAGATGAGACTTCGTTCGGGACACGTGGTGGGGGTGTCGGGGCCGGCGAGCGCGGCGCCGAGGAGCGCGGCGGAGGCGCGGGCCATGCTCATGGGAGGCGGTGCGGTGACGGTCGTGCCGGAGGAACACTGGCCGACGTTTCGACGAGGGGTGAAGGCGGTGTTCGATCGATGGACGGCGATACAGTTGGCGGTGGTGAACGCGTGGGGCGGCGCCGAGTCGGAGCGAAAAGTAAACGAGACGGAGGAAGAAATCGCGGCTTGGTTCGCGTCGAGAAAGAGAAAGGATGAGTTGGAGTTGGAAGATTTATTGATTGAAATATTGGGTGATGATTTTAACGTGTCGTGCGAGGATGGGTCGCCTCGTGAGGTGGCGAAGGCGTTGTGGGCGATGCACGAACAGTGCGCGGAGGGAACGTACGACTTCGTGGCTCAGATCGAATCGACGCCGTTACCGCGAGAAGCGATCGAACGGAGTAAGCTGATCGAAGAGGATAGACGCTGGACCATGAACGGTGGAGGAGACATGGACACGGGAGATAGCTCGAGCGACGGGGAAGACGACAACATGGAAGAGGTTGACGCCGACGGTTTGGCGGATCAACTCGGAGGCGCTTTCGGCGTTCGAGACGAGGGCGATGATACCGCCGATGTGTCCGCGCGCAGAGGGAAGAATGAGCCCGACGATGACGGTTGGTGCACGGTGCCTTCGCGACGATGATTTATGTGTAATGAAACGACGCATTCATACTCGTATTGAACAAAGTTTGTGAAATTCTCTTTATATCGGTTCCTCCGTGATGGACAAGATTTCTTCCTCGACAACCTTCGTCTCGACGTAGTCCTTCTTCGGAGCTTGGTCGCCGAGAAGTTCCTCGAGGGTAGACTTGTAAATGGGGGTGTCGCGGACAGCCTTCTTGGACTCGATCCACGCCTTCCATTTCTCCTCGGATTTCTTCTTCTCGCTCGCAACGTTCGAATCGGCCTCGTTTCTGATCTTCTCGTCGAGCTCTTCGAAACGCTTACTGTACTTCTTGATGTTCTTCTCAATTTCAGCTTCTTGCTCGGCGGAGAGAAGACTCTTTCCGCGAGGACGCCACAAGAATTGGAAGAAGCGATCCTTGCCGTACTTGTACAAGAGCTTGCCGTTGAAGGTCCACATGTGGTATCCATTCTCCATTTGGTGAACACTCGTCACTGCGGTGGTGACAAATCGACCAGTGGGATCCCATTCCACGTCGGTAGCCATGAAGTGCTCGACAGTGGCCATGGCGTCCATGTTGTCGACGTCGTAGAACTCAAACTGACCGTTCATCGTCTTCAAACCGGCGAGGATGATGATGCGGCCGTTCGGACTCCAATACAAGTGGTTGGCCGTCTTGTTCTTAATCGTACCAATGAGTGTGCAGTTGTTCTTACCTTGTTTGTCCTTCATGCTGTAGAAGGAGACATCCGGGCGCGCACCGTCGCCGTGGATAACGGCAAAGCGGTGACCCTTCGGTTCCCACGCAAACGCCACAATCTTCTCAGCCTTGTTGGCGAGTTCAAGCACTTCCATCGGACAGTTCGGCTCACGCAAGCGGAAGAGCTCGAATCCACTGTACGTGCTCTTTTTGGATTTCGTCGTGCGCAAAATCTTCGCAGCAAAGTAATCCCCGCTAGACTGCCAGTACATGTTCACACCCACGACATTGAACAAGTTCTTAGAGCGAACTTCCTTCTTGGACGGAAGGCCGATCAACGACACGCGCGCGGGCTGGTTACCACCGCCTTGCTCCGGCTGGAAGGCGGCGAGAATGGGATCGGCGGGAGACCAGCAGAAATCAACAACACCTTCAAGCTTGATGGACTTCTTGTCGACGAGCGTCATCTCCGGCGCTTCGTACACAGAGATCACGCCGGTACCCATCTTCGCAAAGAAGGCACCGGAATCATCTTTGGATTGACCAGACCATTTAAACACAGGCCAAGTGAATCCCTGTTGGCCTTGACCTACGAAATCACTAATGGGTCCCATAAATTGACGCAACTTGCCACCCGAGCGGGTGTCGAAAAAGTTGATAACAACAGTCGTCATCTCGCCAGCCTTGGTGGGTTCGTGCGTCGAACCAGTGGCAAGGAAACGTTCACACGGCGAGAACTCAATAAACTGCACACCATTGTGTCCAAACTTAGCGATACGACCGAACGAGTCACCGCCCCAAAGCGCCACACCTTGTCTGTGCACGGTGGCCAAGAAGCTCCCCTTTGGCGACCACTGCACGTACGACTCCGTCCAGTGCGTGCGAGTGTAGACATCTTCGCCCTTTTTCGTCTGCGGATCGTTCCAGAAGATCTGCGTTTCATCACCAAATCTGCACACAAACTGATCCCGTCCGCGTTGATCCATCATCCAGGCTTGCGTGTTTTCCCGTCTCGCGAACGCTTTGGGCGGCGGCGCGCTGTATTCATCCGGCACCTTTTGGTACTTTTCAAAGTCGTCAAACTTGCACACCTTGAAGATGTGCGACTTATCGAGTTTGTACCCATTCGTTTGTTCCACCGCACTCTGCGCTTGCTGTTCCGTCGCAAACTCGATAAACGCGTACCCGAGCGACGTCTTCGTCGCCTCGTCTTGCGGCATGAGCAAGCCGCCCTCGCGCACCTCTCCGATTTGACTAAAAATCTTCGTCAACACGTTCAACAGCTTGGCAAACTTGGCCTCGGGAATCTGCGGCAAATTATCCACCACGATCACGCTCGCGAATCCGCTCTCTTCCTTGACGTCGTCCAACTCCACCTCCACCGGCTGATCCAAACCCGCGTGCGCGATCTCCTCCGCCGGGAGTTCGATCGACTCCGGATCCACCTTACTCCAATCGACGAATCCATCCTGCATCGACGCGACGCGCGCGTTCGTCAGTCATCCTCCCTCTCCCACGCATCATCGCGCTCGCCCTCCCGCGTCGTTCCCTCGACCCGCCGCCCATGCGTCTCGACCCATCGCCGCGCGCGCGCGCGGTCCCGTCCCTCGCGCGCATCGCACGTTTCGATCGGACGACGCGCACCTGTTGACGAGGAAACTCGCTCGGAATGGCGTCCATGCGCTCTCTCTCGCGCTCTCTCTCGCGCGCCGAGTCTCTCGTCGTCTCCACGCGCGTCGCACTGCCGCGCGCTTGGGGTTTTCATCACCCATGGACGGCGTCCCGGGACGTGTCGGCATTCGTGTGGGCAAACAGTGATGGCATCGTGACCACCCGCTCGGTGGGTCCCGACTCGTCACGAGTCCATGCGTCCGCGCGCAAATCGGCGGGGCGTTCGATCGGTCGTCGTCGCGGGACGCCATATGGACGGCGACGCGGTATGGGACGCGCGGACGGCCTCGTGACGTACCTCAACGATGCGTGGACGCCCTACCACGCCGTGTTCGCGACGTGCGAGGCGCTCCGCGCGCGAGGGTACGAGGAACTGGACGAGCGCGACGCGTGGTCGTTGCGGCGAGGTGGAAAGTATTTTTACACGCGCAACGCGTCGGCGTGCGTCGCGTTCGCGGTCGGCGGTGGGTACGAGGCCGGGGATGGATTCGTCATCGTCGGTGCGCACACGGATTCGCCGTGTCCCAAGCTGAAACCGAACACGAGGGTGGACGGGGGGGGCGACGTGCGGATTCGCGTGCAACCGTACGGCGGCGGACTCTGGCACACGTGGTTCGATAGAGATTTGGGCATCGCGGGACGAGTGGTGGTGAAATCGTCGAAGACGAATGAGGTGTTTCATCGGTTGGTGAAGATCGATCGAGCGGTGTGTCGAATTCCGACGCTCGCGATTCACTTGGATCGAGGCGTGAATAGCGAGGGGATGAAGGTGAATTTTCAACAGCACATGGCGCCGATTTTGGCGACTCGATCGAAGGCTGAGGGAGGCGAGGAGACGAAGGAAAAGAAAACGGAGGACGATCGAGGCGAGGAGTCGAGCAGGCATCACCCGTTGCTATTGAAACTGATCGCGGATGAGATTGGATGCGCGCCGGGCGACATTGTCGATTTCGATTTGCAACTGTGCGACACGCAACCGAGCGCGATCGGTGGCGCGCAGAGAGAGTTCGTGTACAGCGGACGATTGGATAATTTGGTCAGTTGTTACACATCGCTTCACGCGTTGTTGAACGCGTCGACGGACGAGGCTCTGGAGAAGGCTTCGGGCGTTCGAATGATCATGCACTTTGACCACGAAGAGGTGGGCAGCGAGTCATCGAGCGGCGCGGCGGGCGCGATGACGACGGACGCGATCAAGCGCATCGCCGCCGCGTTGAACCCAGAGGCGGTGGAGGGTTTGGACGAGCGCACGCGAAGGGCATCCTTTTGCGTGAGCTCGGACATGGCGCACGCCTTGCATCCAAACTACGCGGACAGACACGAACCCGCCCACGCGCCGAAGATGCACGGAGGTTTGGTCATCAAACACAACGCGAATCAGCGATACGCGACCGATGCGGTGACCGCGTTCATGTTCCGCGAGCTCGGCGAGCGCGCGGGCGTGCCCGTGCAAGAGTTTGTCGTTCGAAGCGACACCGGATGCGGTTCCACCATCGGACCCATCTTCTCCACGCGCACCGGCATCCGAACGGTGGACGTCGGCGCCGCGCAGCTCTCCATGCACTCCATTCGCGAGGTGTGCGGCGCGGATGACATCGATCACGCCGTGACCCATCTCACCGCGCTCTTCCTTCACTTCATCGACCTCGATCGGACCCTCATCGTGGACGGAGCCATCGGCGCGCTCTGTCGTCGATGCGACGTCTTCGAATCGGCGTCTCAAATGTCCCTCGACGCGTCCGTCCCGGACGCCGACGACGCTCGCACGTACGCCACGTAACGACGCGGACGACGTTGCAAATCACATAACTCATCAAATCACTCGCTCTCTCGCCCTCTCCCCCGCGACATCCGATCGATCTCGTCGAAAAGCGCGTCGCCGCCCGTCGCCGCCCGTCGCCGCCGATTTGAAAAAACAACAGACCGAGAGAAACCGAGCACCCGCGTCGCACACCTCGACGCACGCGTCGTGCGCGCGGAGACGCCGCGCGCGAGCGACCATGGTGAGCGCGGATGCCGCGCGCACGCTCAACGTGCTCGCTGAGCAGCGTAAAGCCATCACCGCGGCGCGACGCGACGGCGATCACACGCGAGCGCTCGAGCTGTTGATTCAGCAGCGCGATTTATTACTTCCGGAAGCGGCGAAATCCAAGGCGGACGAGGCGTTGATCGCGCCCATCCTGGGACAGATCGAGCGTCACATGCGCGCGGTGCGAGATGAGATGCACGGCGGCGGAGGCGGACGCGCGGGAGGGGGAGAAGGCGCGGAGGCGCGGTCGGGGGGGACGGGTGGCGCGGTGACCGATTCGACGACGTCCAAGGGAGACGAGGGCGCGAAGACGATAGTGAGCGGGAAAGGGGGCGGAGCGAAGAGAGAGGTGAAAGTGGACGTCGTGGCGGTGGATCAAGCGTTGGCGAAACGGACGAAACACGATTGGGGAGCGCCGCCCGCGGCGTTGGACCCGGACGGGGCCGAGGACGACTTTGAAATTTTGAACGACGCAGACTTGAATGGATGCTTGGAGCAAGACGTCGGGTACGGAGGCGCGAAGAACGCAGTCGTCAAGCTGAAACCGTTCGAACCGCCGACTCGTAAAAGTCCGGGGGCGAAGCGTGGAAGGAAAAAGAAGGCGGGCGAACCCAAGCAGAGGTGGTCCGGAGAGGGCGAGCGAGACGTCGCGAATAAACCACCGACGAGGTTCATGAGCGCTGGTGAACGATTAGATTTGGAGAACGCGGCGAAGGGGTTACCACCGGCGCACACGCAGTATCGCGCAGCGAAGGAGACGAACGGTGCGACTCGAACGTATGGGCGGGGCCGCGGCGGTACCGGTTTCGTACCTCCTTACGGCGGTAGCGGTAACGGCCAGCGAGTGAAGCCCAACCAGGGCGGAAACGACGACGAAGAGGGACCACCGTTCAGTGAACCGGTGATGCAAAAGCTCTCCCCCAACGGTGAGCCCATCGCGGAGGATATTCTCAAACTCGATCGAGAAATCGTCGAACGAGTGGTGAGCGAAATCTTGGACAAACACGAGTCGGTTGATTGGGACAGTATCGCGGGACTAGAACATCCGAAAGCGGCCGTGCAGGAACTCGCCGTCTGGCCGATGATGAATCCAGAGTTGTTCGTCGGAGCTCGCGCCGTTCCGAAGGGTTTACTCTTGTTTGGTCCACCCGGGACAGGCAAGACGCTCATCGGTCGTGCCGTGGCCAGTCAATGCGGAGCCACGTTCTTCTCGATTTCTGCATCCAGTTTGACGAGCAAGTGGATTGGTGAAGGTGAAAAAATGGTCAGAGCACTCTTTGCCGTCGCTCGCCACCTTTCGCCCGCTGTTATTTTTGTTGACGAGATCGATTCGTTGCTCTCGGCGAGAAAATCAGATGGCGAGCACGAAAGCTCTCGGAGAATGAAAACTGAGTTTTTGGTTCAAATGGACGGGCTCGGTGGTGGTGAAAACGATCGTTTACTTCTCATTGGAGCGACCAACAGACCGCAAGAGCTCGACGACGGTGCGCGACGACGGATGCCGAAACAGCTCTACATTCCTCTTCCGTGCGCGGCGGCGCGAAGAGATATGGTTTTACGCACCCTCAGCGCCGGTAAAGGCGTCGCACACAATCTCAGCGAAAGCGACTTGGATACCTTGTGTGAGAAAACCGATGGATACTCGGGATCTGACATGAAACATCTCATTCAAGAGGCTGCGAGAGCGCCCGTGCGTGAGACGTTTCAGAAGACAAAGGACATGCCTGGTCCAGTCTCGCCGAGCTCTCTCAGACCCATCGTTCTGGCGGATATCCGACGAGCGGCAAAGCAAGTTCGTCCATCAGTCACCAGAGCTGACGTCGAATTCCATGAAGAGTGGAATAGAAACCACGGCGCGCTAACCGCAAACGCGGATTGCGACGACGATGACGACGCGTGGTGATGGAATCATTCTGCTGCGCGTTTGATTACAGTGACGTCTCGAGAGACCGAGGACATCTGTAGCTACTTCTAATTGATATGTAAAGTACATTATTCGTATTTAGGAACCGCGTTAATCGCTTGCAGGATGCGCACAACCAAGTTGAGCGACGCCAGATCATTTTCCGCGTCCACGTACTCGGGAGGAACAGCCTTTGGCGACTTTGCGAATTCGAAAGCCGCCAAGAAGTCCTCCCCGGTCGCAGATTCAGGCACCGGGAAGTGCGACGCGATGACGCGCTTAGCATTCCATTGACTCACTTTTTGAGCCCACTCCGCAACCTCTTTGCGATAAAACTGAAACACGACGTTGAACACGATTGGCGAGACCACAAACTTTCCAGCCAATCCGCGGAAACTAGATTCCGGATTCAAGATGTTCTTCGCGTCGGGCGCGATAAATAATGAAAAAAGGGCCATGCGTTTCCATCCATTCGTGATGCGCTCGTCGCGCTGATTCGCTGGAATGTTTGGCGAGGTGATATTGCGTCCGCCGCGGTAGTTGCCGAGCTTGAGTAATCGAATCGTGAAACACTCGTCGCTTCCTAAATCCTCTAAATCGTCCTCCGGGATGATTCCCGGGGCAGTCTCGCCCACGTACACCGCGGCATCGGTGACTAAAATAGATTCGGTATCCTTGTGGTAGAACGCGGCTTCCGAGTACGTATAATTATGCCAAAACAGTGGCGGGAGAAACAGCAACTCTGTCTCGATTTCGTCGCTCCACGGAGGCGGCTTGGAAGGATCTCCGAGCGTTCCTTTGGGAAACAACCCCAAGAACGCGTTCGGGAGCGGCAGAGGAAAACTAAATTGTCCCGGCACGATCCACAACTCGCACTTTGGAAACTTTCGCGTGAACGCCGGCGCGAAAATCTTGTGTTCGTACTGTGTCGTCGACAGGCATGCGTGCTTCACTTCCCCGCCGATCTCTTTGAGAAGCTCCACGCACTCCTCCGTGGGCGCGATGGGATCGTGCACCCACAGTGACCCATCGCGCAGTTTAATCACAGTCATGCGCACGTTCGTCGACACGCCGAGCCCGAAACCGATCCCTTGCTCCTGCTCGAACGCCCACACCTGTCCCGGCACCAGCTCCGTCCTCGTCGTCCTCCGACTCAACAACGGCACGAGCGGGAACGGAAACCCGGTAAAATTCACGTATCGTCGCTTCTTTGCCTCCTCCACCTCCACCTGCACCCTCGCGTCGTCATCATCACCACTCGCCTTCGTCCCGCCTCGCGCGCGCCTCGCGCGCCGCGACGCCGACGGACGTCCGCGCACCGTCACCGTCCACGGCACCGTCCGCGGCACCGTCACCGTCACCATCGCCACCGACTCTCTCCGACTCTCCGCGAACGACAATGGCGACGGCCCATCGATCCATGGGTCCGACCGACCGACCGCGTCGATCGACGATCGTCTTCGCATCGCATCGCGCATCGATGAATCGAAACAAATCCCCCTCGAACGCGGACGTTTTTCCGTGCACGTCTGCCGATAAAAAAACTTTTATACCAAAGATTCGTTCCATGATACATACAATCATTCTTGTAAGTCTATGTATGTATGTGCGTATACGTGAAAAGCGACAGGCGCGCGCGCGCCTCTCGATCGAATCGATCGATCGAAACGAGCGCCGCAGACGCGGACGCGGCGCTCGAGAGAGACGATGACGTACGCGACGACGACGCCGATGACGCCGATGACGCGCGCGACGCTCGCGAGCGGCGCGGCGGTGACGCGCCGATCGGTGCGCGCGCCGGCGCGACGCGGGGCGGCGCCGCGCGTCGCGCGCGCGTCCGTCGCGTCGCGCGCGGTGCGAGCGACGACGACGACGACGACGACGACGATGCGCGCGCAAAAGATGAACCAAAAAAGTCGGCGGTCGTCCGTGACGACTCGCGCGGCGGCGACGAGGTACGAACGCGCGCGCGCGACCGTTTTCGCATCCATTCCGGTTCTCCGAGGATTGGATAAAAAGGAGGGAGTGAAAGATTATGCTCGACGACGACGCGACGCTCGATGACGCGAACGCGACGGATGAGGGACGAAGAGGGCGCGCGCGGAGGACGCACAGATATTTTCCTCTCGCGCGTCTCCCTCTTCGCGCGTCCATCGCGCGCGCGCGCTCGCGGACGAACGTTGGGCGCGGTCGCCGACCGACCCGATCGATCGCCCCGCGCTCCACGTGGACCTCCCTAGGTTTTCATTGGCTCTCGCGCGCGCGCGCCGACGAGGCGAGGGAGGCGACGAGACGTCGATGGATGGATGGCGTGCGGTGAGGGGTGGGGGAAAGCGTACCGGTGGTGAATGCGCGCGCGACGACGCGTGAGTTTGGAGACTGACGATTGTTTATCGCGTGCGAATCTTTGCTCGGCGCAGCGGTCCGTTGAGCGAGCTCAAGGAAAAGTATCCGCAACTCGAGACGGTGTTTTACTTTGCGGCGTGGTACTTTTTGAACGTGCAGTTTAACATCGTGAACAAGACGATTTACAACTACTTCCCGTACCCGTGGTTCGTCTCTTGCGTGCACTTGATCGTGGGTTTGTTCATTATGGGTTTCTTCTGGGGCAGCAAGTTGGTTGAGTACGAACAACCTGATAAAGAGTTTTTGAAGGCGTTGTCCTTGCCGGCGTTTTTGCACGCGTTCGGTCACTGCTTGACGAACGTTTCTTTCGCCGCCGTCGCCGTGTCCTTCACGCACACCGTGAAGACGCTCGAGCCGGTCTTCACCTCCATCGGTTCCTACTTGGTCGCCGGTACCGTGTACCCGCTTCCGGTGTACCTCTCCTTGCTCCCGGTGATCGTCGGCGTCGCCATCGCCTCGGCGACGGAACTCTCCTTCACCTGGTTGGGTTTCTTGACGGCGATGAGCTCCAACATCGCCTTCTCCGCGCGCGCCATCTTCAGCAAGAAGCTCATGAGCAAAATGAGTCCGCTCAACCTCTACAACTGGGTCACCATCGTGGCTTTGATGTTCTGCTTGCCGTTCGCCATCTACTTTGAAGGCCCGACGCTCGCCGCCGGCATTCAACAAGCCATCGCTGTCAAGGGCAAGACTGAATTCTTGATGGCCCTCGCTTCGGTCGGTTTCTACTACCATATGTACAACCAAGTCGCGTACCAAGCCCTCGGCAAGGTCGCTCCGGTGACCCACGCCGTCGGTAACGTCGGTAAGCGCATCTTCGTCATCGGCTTCAGCATCCTCGCCTTCGGTAACAAGATCTCGACGCAGACGCTCATCGGTTCCGCCATCGCCATCGTCGGTGCGGGCTTGTACGGCGTCATCAAGGGTAAGTATGCCGATGAGTCTAAGAAGTAAACAGAGGCGTCGTTCATTCAATGTAATGTGTGAGTATTTTATCTTCCAATTTTCCCGCTCAACGCGAAGCGAGGCCGACGACTCGGTACGGTTACAGAAGTGCTAAAATTCAAATTAAAAATTTCTCGAGCTCACGCCCCGCTCGCGGCGCTGCCCTTCGCGTCGGCGCCCTCTACGAATTTACCCGTGAATTGATACGACTCGCTCGGGTACTCTCTGTTCGCCTCCTGAATCAAATCGTACAAAACCTTCAAGCACCACTGTCTGTTGTGCTCGCGATTTTCGTTTCGACGGCAGACGATGCGCAAGACGTCTTGCTTGGGATTATATCTCTTATCCACCAACAGCTTGACGTACTCGATCGCTTCGTCGCTCAGACCCGTAATGCGTTGTAATTCGCTCAGTTTCACCTCGACCGACACTTTCCAGTTGAGAGGGTGCTCTTGCACGTCGCCCGGTTCCATGACGAATTCGCTCGTCCACGTCAACACGGCGTCGGGGTCTTCTTCGATTTCAAAGTTTCCACCCGGAACGACGTCCCCGTACTTCTCTCGCAACTTCTCCCCTTGTTCCATGGTCTTGATCAACTTATCCGCCAACGCCTCCACCTCGGCGTAACTCTCCTCCAGACTCGCCTCCACCCACTCTCTCATGTTGTACAAGTCTCGAATGTCGTTTCTCGTCGGATACGAATCAATCTCCGTCAAAAACCCATCGTACGACCCCTTATCGCGTCTCGTCGGTCGACGTTGATTCTTTACCCCGAACACCCACCCCTTGTCGCCCCCCTCCGTCTCCACCGCCGACTCGGTTGACGAATCGTCGCGTTCCGCGTCTTCGCCGCCGTCCTCGCGCGCGCCGTCCTCGCCGTCCTCGCCCTCACCGTCCGATCCCGACGTCGACGCGAACGTCCTCGCGCCTCCGACGTCGTTCCACAACGCGCACCACGCATCCATACCCCGCCCACGCGTCGTTTGCCCTCGCGCGAACGCGCTCGCGCGTCCCATCGTCGACGCGCTCGAGCCGGCGGCGATCGCGCGCGCGCGCTGATGCGTCCCCACCGCGCGCGCCGCGTCCGACGACGACGCCGACGCGCGGTGCGACGTCTCCGACACCGCGCGCGCGATCGCTCGACCCGCGCGGGCGCTTCGGGGCGCCACCGCGGACGACATGAGGACGCGGGCGAATGAGGGAGGGACGAGGGCGACGCCGCCCTCGAGGTCGCGTCGACGCGAGACAGAGGCGAGACGGATGGACGGTCGTGCGGTGAGGCGAACGCGGGCGCGGGTGGGAATGTGCGCGCGCGTGAGATGAAGGTGACAATGACGCGCGGACGTTGGATGGTCTAGGCGACGCCGCCGAGGAGATTGCGCGCGGCGGCGGCGCGGGCGGCGAGACGCTTGCGCGCGGCTTTGTCGCCGGCGGCGGCGCCGGCGGCGACGGCGGAGAGGGAATCCGGATCGCGGAGGAAACGTAAGAATCCAGCCTTGGCGGACATGAGTTCGGGGTGGAGCGCGATCTTTTGGAAGAGAGCGTCCGCGGCGGAAGTTTTGGAACGATCGTCGAGCAAGGCTTGGAGGAGAAGCTTGTGGTGGAGGGTGACGCGCGGGGCGACGTCGACGCCGAATTCCAAAGCCTTAAACGCCGTCGGAGCGAGCGTGTTGGAGAGCACCAAACCGGCGAAGAATCGCGCGAGGTTTGAAATACGACGCACCGAGCACGACGGGTCGTCGATCTCTTTTAATTGATCCCAGATGCAGAGCTGAAAAGTCAGGCGATGCGTGCGCTGGCGCTCGCACAGTTTCGTACTCAATACTTCGTAGTAGGGATTGTAAGCCTTTTCTTGCAGACAGCACTCGAGCAAAACGCGAGGAATTTCTCGGTCTTGCTTATTAGCCAAAGGCAGACGCAGTAGACGTTCGAGAGCATCCGCGTAATCGTCCGCGCCCATGACAATGCAGAAAATGGCGCGACGCGTCTCCGTATTCATGCGCATCTGTTTGGCGAGTTGCAGTAACTCTCCTCCTTCTCTCGTCTTTCCAGACTGCTCTGCGATCGCATCTTGCGCTGCGCGCGCCGCAAACCATTCTTCCGTACCGGCGGCGTCGGGTAACCACCACTGACCCTTTTGATTTTCCGTCTTGATGAGTTTCTCATACGTGACAGCGCGAAGCGCCACCGTGGCTTCACCCATGTTCGTACTGCGCAACCATTTGCCAAGTGCCGTCGGATACCCCCACTGATCTTTCCCAACGTCTTGCGCGCTGTCTCGCTTTTTGTTGTTCTTCAGATCGATCACCATCTCTAACATTAAGCGCGCGCGCTTTGAGAGTTGTCCGCCATCTTCACCGTCTCCTCGCTCTTTTTGTAATTCGGCGACGCGTGACTGCAGGGCTAGGATAAACTCCTTCATACCGACCGGATCCTCCGAACGCAGACGATTTCCAGCAATTCGAAGTAGCGTTAGCATCAGCGTCGAGTCTAATTCAGTCAAGCCCTTTGCCAAAGTCACGAGAAATCCGTAACAGCACGCGGAAGGCAACAATCCGCACGTGTAAAGTCGAGCGAGGACATTCACCAAGTTACTGCAAGACCTCGCCTTACTGTCCATCTGTTCTTGTTCTAATTTAACGCAAATCGCAGATGCAAAGCGCGCACCCGCCTCGGGTCCGATGGATCCCGCGATGCCCGCGACGAAACAGGCGACGGCGGCTGAGTACTGATCGCTCGCCCGCGGACCCTCTGTGAGCGCTATGATGATCTCTTTCGTCGCCGCATCGCAGACCTCGAGACGAGGAAACTTTTGTGCCAAATCTGCGACATCGTTTACGATCCCGGCGACGTTCGCCTCGCCCATACGATTCATCAAACCTCTAATTTGGCGAGCGCACTGCTCGAAGCCGGGAGATTTTCCCGCCGCCGCCGCCATCAACGCTCGTTGAGCCGGAGGAATGTATTTCGCAGCGCTAGGTGCGGGGGCCGCCTTCACTTCCTTCTCCTCCTCCTCTTCTTCGTCTTCCTCGTCATCTTCGTCTTCGCTCTCCTCCTCTTCGCTCTCTTCACTCTCTTCGCTCTCCTCCTCCTCCTCCTCCTCCTCGTCTTCGTCTTCCTCCTCGTCGTCACCCAGAAAATCCATCCCCGGTAAATCTGCAAACAACGAATCCAATCCATCTTCCGGTCCCTTGCGTCCCTTTAACTTTTTCTCCAATCGTTTCGCCGCCGCCTCGTCCCGTTCGTACGCCTCGAGCATCGACGCGCGCATGGCTGGCTTCTTCTTCTCCTTGAGCGCCGTCTTCGCCCTCTTCGCCGCCGCGAGCGCGTTCGATTGCCCCCGTTTCACGTCGTCGGCGACGTCTCGACGCTTCCGCGTCGCGTCTCGACGCGAGGCGTCGTCGCCCTCGTCGTCATCGCGACCGCCGCCGCCCCGAGCGCTCGTCGTGGCGTTCTCGCCCTCATCCCGTCGACGCGTCGGCCGACGGTCGTCTCGACGTCTGGCGGCGACGTCCGCCTTCCACTTGGCGCTCGCCCGGCGTTTCTCCGCCTTGCTCGCCTTGGCGGCGGCGCGGCGCGCCTTTCGGTCGCTCTTGGCGCCGCTCTGCTTTTGGGCGCGCTCGCGACCTTCGGTGCCGCCGTCGTCGAAGCCGTCCAGCTGGCGGTAGAGGATCCCGGGAAGGGTCGGGCCGTCGTGTTTGCGAGGTTTCCCGCCACGCTTCGGCATCGCGCGCGACGCGTGGGGGGGAGTGCGGGAGAGAGTCTCGCTGATATTTTACACGTCGCGGAGTCGGAGACGAAAAGAAAAGAATGTGCGCGTCAACTGAGCTCGAATCCCGCCCGTGATTCGGCGGCGTACGCCACCGAGCGTTCGAGCGTCGATAAACGTCGGTAATTGGGTAGTTTGAGCATGTTGAAGCACGTGCTGGCGCTCGGAAGTCGTTTGACGTCGGCGCCACCGACGAGCGCCAAAACCGACGCTTCGCATCGCACCCTGTGAATCACGAACGGTGGATTGAGGTGCTTAAATCCCTGAAGAGGCGGTCTCGGTGATGACGTAACGAATTTTAAGACGTTTTGGCGTTGTTCGGGGGAGAATTTGCGCATGGTGCGCCAGAAATTCTTCACGGCGGTGCTGCTCGCAGTGTACCCACCCGAGTATTTTGTGTGCTTTTCCCAGTCTTCAACGTCAATGGCGGATTCACCGCCGCTCAAAAGAAGGCTGAGCTCTTTTGAATTGAAGAGTCGAAGCCACCGCCGGTCGATGATGTGAGTCAATCCACGCATAAAGGCCATCATCGGTGCGGCGATTCGCCGGTTCAGGTGATAGTCCGCCAAGAGATGAACATACAACAATTTGTTCGAGTCGTTGACCTCCACGTCACTTCCACCGGGGACCAGCTCTTTTGTCAGGATTTTACCGTACACCTCTTCCGTGCACGTGAAGTCGAGGCAAAGGTCCGAGACTTCACCATCGTATTCCAAAATTTGGACGATGGAACGAGCGAGTTCTTCATCGAGACTGGGAATATCGTCGATCGTTCTGGGAGTCCCGAGAATGGTTGCCGCGAAGAATGGAGCCATGTTGATATTTTGCAGTATGCCCTCGTACATGCCTTTTCCGACCATCATTCCCACCATTTCTAGCTGCAAAATTCCTTCATGCGTATCGGTCGCGCGAGGGCTCGGATATACGAGTCCGCTCGCGTTTGTCGTGAACAATCCGCGGTTTGGATCCATGCTTTGCTCGGTGACAACGCTCAGAAGCTCTTTGAACAGGCCACCGGCATCTATTCCTGCCTCTTCTTGACCCGCAGCGTTCACGAATTTTACCAGAATTCGACCCCGAGCTTTCGAGCCGAGCGGTAGAATGGAAGCCATCGTATCTTCGAGCACGCTCTCACGTCTCGTGACGAGGTTCGCCACCGGACGAATGAAAGAGTCACGATGGGACGCATCCGCACCACCAGCCTGCGGTCGATATCCTGCCTTTTTTCTGTCAGCTTTGATGAGCTCTCGAAATATTTTGACTCGTTCGTCAAATGAAATCGATTGCGGACAATCGTTCAGAAGGCCAGTCATCGGTGTGTGAACGCCATCATCGATTTGAAATTGCAGGGCAGACGCCGCGACGCTTGCGGACAACTTCATAGAGTTAGGAGCGAGCCATAGATTCTTTGAACAGAAGCTCCTTCGCGCATCGCGCGCAGTCAACGCGTGAAGCAACGCGCTCGCCGCATCGACGGTGCGCTGCAAATTCACTGATATCGAATGCGTTTGGCTTGAAATGTGCGTCCGAACGACGATAGTGTTCACGGCTACGGCGATCGACCGCTGCTCACCGAGTGTGAACGGCGATTGTTCGTCGAAGAATTTCTTATCTCGTAACACGACCAGGAGGTACGCGTACGCAGAACAGAAAAAATGAAAGCGGTCCACTGCACCGGCGGGCAAACTCAAAGCGCCGTTTCGTTCAAAGGCGGACGCGATCCACGTCGAGGAATACTTTTGATCATTCGACACTTCCTGAGGCAGAGACAGTGCGCGCGCTAGATAGGTCCACAAAGAGTGCAAATAGCCCGACGAAAATGCCGCTGCCGAAAAAGTGCCGTCGTCGTTTGAACGAGACAACTCTATGAATAGTGAAGCCGCGTCCGCGGCTTTCTCCGGTGACGTAATCGTTCCTCGCGCATCACCAATCAAGCTCGTTAGAAACCAAGTCTCGTTCATCGTGTTCACTTTCAAAACGAAGCGTTTATACCAGTCTTTCGACGTCGTCCTCGCGCTCGCCGACAAACCGGATAGCGCCCGCAAAGCGAGAGTCGCGGCGGCGTCATCGGCTTCAACGAACGAACGCACGTGTTCGTTCCGTCTCCCATCTCTACACATCAGATCCAGAATATTTTCAATCACAGTCTCGGCGTCCCTCCCATCATCGGTCGAGGGATCGCTCGAAGCGCGCACGAGGCGAATCAACGTCGCCGGATCGTCCAACATTTCGCGCGGCGCGTGTTTTCTCAAACGCGGCACGCGAAGTAATCGTCCCACACATTTCTGAAACGTACCCGAGACACCATCCGTTTTAAAATGCAACGGTTCCAACGCTAACGGAGCCAACATCGTCATCACGGCGTCTCCGCGCTCCGAACGCTCGGCGCTCGCCGCCGCCGCCATCGCGTCGCACACCGACGCGTGCACGCTCTCGACGAACGCCCGCGCATCCTTCGCGCGCGCTCGCAATCGAACGACGAGCTTCACCACGCACACCACGAGCGCCGGTAACGTCTCCCTCGCGCCCGCGTCCCGCACCGTCGCCAACGCCGACTCTGCCAACGCCGCGAGCGTCGTCGCGTCGAACCGCGCGCTCACCTCTTCGATTCTTTTCAGCGACACCGCGAACGCTCGAAACGCGCGCTCCGCACCGAGTCCACGAACACCCTCGCGCGTCACCGCGTCGACCACGATCGACAACGAGTCGTCGTTCTCCTCTTTCTCCTCCTCTGTCGTCGTCAACCGCACCAACGCGTCGTCGAGACGCTCCCGCGCTCTCATCCTCCGCTCTCTCCTCACCAGCCCCGCGCGTCGGTGGGACTGACACACCACCACCGCCCATTCGCGAACTCTCTCCGTCTTTCGCGCCTCTCTCGCCTCGCGCGCGCGCGTCGCCACGTCGTCCCGCGCGCCGCATCTCTCGCGAAATTTCGCATCCGCTCGGAAACTCATCGTCGCCGCGTCGTCGCCGTCGTCCCGCGCGCGCGCGCTCGCGCTCGCATGGAATCGAAAACCGTCTCCTCGACCTCGTTCGCGCGCGAGACTCGATCGCGTCGCGTCGCGTCGCGTCGAGAAGTGAAATCGCGTCCAAATCGTAACTGTCACGTCATCTCATAATCTAATCTCTAATCTACGTCCGCGACGCCGCGAGACGCGTCTCCACCGCGCATCTCACGTCGAAATCGCACCGCATCAACGCCGCGCTCGCCGCTCCGTCTTCATCGTCGAATCCCATGGCGCGCATGTCCTCCAACCCGCGCGTAAAGTCACGAATTCGTCTCTGATGAATCACGAGCGCGCACGCCAACGACGCCGTCTCTCTATCGCACGACGTCTCCGCGCGGTACGTCGCGATCACGGCCTCTCGATCATCATCGTACGCGTCTCTCGCGTCGCGCATCGCGCGCGCGCGCGCGTCCTCGGCCGCGCGCGCGAGCGTCGCGCGAATCTCATCCTCGTCGTCATCGCTCGGGGACGATTCGTTCGGGGACTCGAGCGCGCGCTCGCGGCGACGCGTCGTCGCGAGATCGGCGCGCGCGAGCGAGATCGCGTGGGTATCGTCGTCGTCGTCGTCGTTGAGCGCGACGCGCAGGCGCACGCCGCGCACGATGCGCGCCATGGATTGAAGACGAACAGACTCGACGCGAATGGCTGATCGTCAAAACGCGCGCGCGCGGACGACGTCGGCGCGCGGCGAACGTCTCCGAGGCGACCGATCGACGCGCGACGAGAGGGCGAGCGCGAGCGCGCGAGTCATGTCGACGCGTAAAGAGCGCGAGAAGCTCGAGGCGCAGGAACAAAAACGTCTGGAGAAGGAGGCGAAGAAGGCGGCGCTCGCGGCGAAGCGCGCGGCGCGAGACGAGGCGAGGGCGGCCAAGGCGGAGGCGAAAGTGGAGAAAGACGCGCCTTGGGAGGGCGGTGAGGGGAAATCGGTGACGTCCAAGGATGGGACGTGGAGCGAGGAGGAAGATTTATGTCTCATCGAGGGCTTGCGCGCGCGAGGCGCGTCGGCGTCGGCGGACGCGTCGACGAGCGAGGAGGCGCGGTGGGAAGCGATCGCGGCGTTCGTCGATGGGAAGAGCGCGATGGAGTGTTGTCAACAGTATCGCGTGCTCCTGGCGCGGGTGAAACGGGCGAGAGAGAACGGGGAGCGAGTGGCGAGAGGGGAGACGCTGCCGGAGGAGACGGTGAAGCGAGGCAAGGCGAAATCGAGAAAGATGCTGAGCGTCAAGCTTGAACAGGAGGAACAGGCGAGGAAGAAGAGGGAGGAAAAACTTCGACTCGAGCGCGAGGCGAGAATCGCGGCGAACGGTGGTCGGTTGAGTTCGGCGGATTTAGGATTTCACATTCGAAGCGGTCCGGACGCGGATCGTCGCAACAACTCGAATATGGACATTCACATCAACGGTATTCAGTTGTACGGCGGTCGAGACGAGTTGATTCAGGACGGCACGCTGAAACTCGTGTTCGGGACCAAGTATGGCTTGGTCGGTCGAAACGGGTGCGGGAAATCGACGCTGTTGCGGGCGATTTCCGAACGCGTCATCAAGCTACCGGAATTTTTGCACATCATTCACGTCGAACAGGAGGCGCACCCGGACAGTAGGTCGGCAATACAAACCGTCGTGGATACGGATCAAGAGCGTCTGTATCTACTTGATCTAGAGAAACGAATGCTCGACGAAGAGCTCGATCAGATTGATGGGATTGATTTGAACGAAGTGTACGAACGCTTGGACGAAATCGAAGCCGACTCGGCGACGGCGCGCGCCGGACAAATTTTAGGCGGTCTCGGCTTTGATCCCGAGGAGCAACTCAAGGCGACGAAAGATTTCTCCGGTGGTTGGCGTATGCGCATCGCGCTCGCCGCCGCGCTGTTCATGAAGCCCGATCTGTTGCTCCTAGACGAGCCCACGAACCACTTGGATGTCCACGCGTTGACGTGGTTGGAGGAATTTTTACGCAAGTGGGAGAAAACTGTCCTCATCGTCTCGCACGATAGAGGTTTCCTGAACGATTGTACGACCGCGACTGTGTTTCTACACCACAAAAAGTTGCGTTACTACGGTGGTTCGTACGACACCTTCCTCAAGGTGCGCGCCGAGCACAGAGCCAACGAGGAGGCGATTCAGCGCAACCAAAATCTCCGCGAGGCTTCTCTCAAACAATTCATCTCGAGGTTCGGTCAGGGTCACAAGAAAATGGTGCGTCAGGCTCAGTGTCGCATGAAGATGCTAGAAAAGTTGCAGAGCGAACGCGTGGACGTGGATTACGACGACCCTTACCTGCGCATCAACTTCCCGTCGGCGTCTCCGTTGCCGCCGCCGTGCATCTCCGTCATGAATGTCGCCTTTGGATACGAGGGCTATCAAACGCTTTATCAAAACTTGGACTTTGGTTTAGACATGGACAGTCGCGTCGCCATCGTCGGTCCGAACGGGGCCGGTAAATCCACCTTCTTAAAGCTTCTGGAGGGTGACATCTTACCCACCGAGGGGTGGATCAATCGTCACACCAAGCTTCGCCTCGCGCGCTTTTCCCAGCACCACCTCGAGACGATGAACCTGGAGGAGGATTGCGTGGCGCACATGAAGCGTCTCGACAAGGAGATGCCGCTGGAGACGGCGCGCGCGTACCTCGGTCGGTTCGGTCTGTCCGGCGAGCTCGCGACGAAACCCATCGGAGTGTTATCCGGAGGACAAAAGTCTCGTCTGGCGTTTGCTGAGCTCGCATGGAAGCAGCCGCACATTCTTCTCCTCGATGAGCCGACAAATCACCTCGATTTAGAGACGATCGAATCGCTCGCGATGGCGCTGAATAATTTTGAGGGCGGCGTCGTGTTGGTGTCGCACGATGAGCGCCTGATTTCGCTCGTCGTCGATGAAATTTGGATCGTCACCAAGGGCGACATGAAGTCGGATCCGCCCGTTCCGGGAAGCGTGCGCGTGTTCAACGGATCCTTTGACGATTACAAGGATAAGTTGCGCGAGGAATTCTCCGGTGGAAACCTTCTCACGGAGAAACGTAAGGCGGAGCGAGAGAAGAAATCGAAAAAACCCGCGGCGACGGCGCCCGCGAAGACGGCTGAATCCGCCGCCGAAGCGCCGCCGAAGCCTCCGGGGAAGATTATGATGGACAGTGCCTTCACGCAATCCACCGCGCAGAACGAGACGAACGAGCGTCCTCCTCCACCGTCGACGTCTAAGTGGGTGCCACCGCACCTGCGAGCCGCGCAACAAGAAAACGAAAACGCCGCCGGCGCCGCCGACGACGCGTGGGACGAATGAGCGCCTCGAGTTGAAACAATCTACAATCTACATTCTACCGCCGCCGCCGCCGCGCGCGTTCCTCGTCTTCCCTCAATATCGTCTCGGGATCCGTCGGCGAGGTATTCCATCGAATCATTCGCCATCCCACGATGGCTGTCGCCTCGGAGACGACGTCGACGACGAGCTCAGACGTCGCGCGGTACAGTATCTCGTCCCCCTCCCGCGACGCGTTCATCACCGGATCCCCCAAGTCTTTCACCGCAAATTCCGCCGCAACCTCGCTCTGGGTCACCAAGAGTAACAATCCCGTCGCGAAGCACCCCCCGCGCAGCGTGCGGCGCACCGCTTCGCCCAACGACCCGTCGAACGCGTCTCTCTCGTACGCTCTCGCCGCGAGCGCACCGCACACCCACAGACTCGCCAGTTTCGCCCCGTGCGCGATCGCTGGAAGCACATACGCCGCACCTCGCCACGACGGTCCGAACGGAACCAACCACGACGGTCTCGGCGTCCCCGCCGACAACGCGAGCGCCGCGACGAACACCTGCGCCGACGTCGCCACGAGGGCGTCCGCGATGGGTAACCCGCGATCGGCGCTCGAGATCGCGGTCGGGGTGAATCGAGGACGAATTTCCTCGATCCCGAACGCTAATCCGCGCTTAAACTCAGCCTCGACGTCGACGGAGAGGTCGACAAACGTTTCTGATGTTTTGGATGTTTTGGATGTTTTCGATGACGTTTTCGACGCGTCGACGTCGTCGCGAGACGCATCGTCGGACGACGACGCGCGACGCGCGATCGACGACCGTTTCCCGCGATGACGCGACGCCGCGGACGCCGCCGCCCCCGACGACGCGACGCGAGGCGATCGAATCGTCATCGAGACGCGATGTGACGACACTTTGATTTTTGGCGCCGCCGACGTCGAAGAGACCGATTTTCGCGCGCGCGCGACGATGTGTCGGTCGGTCGTCGAGAGCGGAAGAGCGCGAGAGAGACGAAAGAGAGAGAGAGAGAGCGAAAAACGCGCGCGCGCGCGTCGTTGAATTAAAAATACTCCAATCCGAGACATTTGCGCAACGCCTCGACGAGGGGCATCTGAATAACCATGACGGGACCCTGACGCGCGGCGGCGGCGAAAAAACCTCGGTATAGACCGCGTGCGCCGTGTGTGGCGATGATGTCTCGAGCGATGGTGATGGCACCTCGCCGTTCGGCGTTCGTCGTCGTCGTCTGTGACATGACGAGCGTCTTGAGCGTGTCGACGGGTTGCGTGACGGTTTGCGCGGCGACGCCGCTGACGAAGGACGACGTAAAGTGTAACGGCGGTGCGTCCTCGTCAAAGTACCCGTTGGCTAAAAACCATCGTTTACTCGCGTCGTATGTCGCTAATTGTGAACCAGAGAGCGTCATCGCGCGCGTCACGCACACCCCCGCGCCGCGCCAGAGTCCCGCCGCCGCGCCCTCCGCGCGCGCCACCTCGCCGAACGCCGACAGCGTGCTTCGATACGCCACCTCGCTCGATTGCATGCGCACTCGCACGACGTCTATGGGATTAAACACAAACGCACCGACTCCACCCGTGAGCGCCCCGGCGAATAATTTCGTCTCGAATCCGTTCCCTCCCGTCGCCGCCGCCGCCGCGTCCCGCGCGCTCGGGTAGAGCCCGACGCGAAACCCGGTGTAACTCAACCCTCGCATCCACGTCGCCGTCAGTCCCGGGACGACTAATCCTCGCACGAAACCGTCCTTACGAATCGCCTCGCGCGCCAGCGACGTCGCGGACGCCCTCGACGCGCGCTGCTGCGCGCGCACTTTCAGCACCTCGAGCGGGTTGAACATCGTGTCCGCGAGCGCGCACCCCACGCCCGCGGCCGCCCACTCCAGGGCGACGCTCGGGACGACGGGCGTCGACGTCGACGCGGTCGCGCCGTCGTCGTCGCGAGACGGCGTCGTCGTCGGCGGAGGATTCGTCGTCATCGCGTCCCGAAGTGTCGGTCGGTCGGTCGTCGACACTCATCGCCTCGCGCGTCGTTCGGGATGCGTCGACGCGCGCGCTCGCTCGCGCGATCGGTGAGGGCGACGCGCGACGACGCGTTCGCGATCGGTGGTTCCGGCGGCGTCGGCGTCGGCGTCCTCGGAAGCGCGACGGCGCGAATGCGAGTCCCGCGCGCGGCGGCGCGCGCGTTCGGTGTCTCGCGCGAGTCGCGGCCCGTCGAGACGAGACGCGTCGAGATGGAGCGAAGAACGATCGATCAAGACCCGGCGCAGATTCGAGAGAGCGCGCGCGTGAGGCGGGCGCTCGTGCAGGTGGTGCACGAGGAGCTCAATCATAAATTCGACCGCACGGGCGTCAACGTCATGGACGCGCGCGTGTCGAAAGATTGTAAGACGGTGCACGTGCTGTACGGATCGAGTCGATTCGGGGAGGAACACGTCGCGGGACGGGCGTTGGAGCGAAACGCGCAAAAGATACGGACGATGCTGTCGAAGATGTTGTCCATGAAACACACGCCGCGGTTGGTGTTTCGATTCGAAGGCGCGCGGACGGCGGCGCAACGAGCGTTGGATGAGGCGCTCGTGCGGGCGGCGAGGGAGAGGGACGAGGAGGAAGCGCGCGCGCGTGTTCGTAGTCTTCGAGGCGAGGACGAGGACGAGGACGAGGGCGAGGACGAGGAGGATTGGGACGTCGATGTTGAGGACGAGGACGAGGACGACGAGGACGAGGACGAGGACGAGGACGAGGACGAGGACGAGGATGACGAGGATGACGACTCGTCCAGCAGTAGCAGTAGTAGTTCGTAGATGCAATGGCGAATAGAAGAACTAGCTTTACAAATAATCGTACGACTTATGAGGCGCGTTTCGTTTCGTTTACCACGTCGCTCTCGGACCGAGCGTGCCCGGCGTCACCTCCGTCCCCTCTGGTACTAAAACACCGCTCGTCCAGTGTACCATCTTCGGTGCTTTTGGATGTCGCTGCGCGAACGTCGCGCCGTCCTTATTCACGAATCCGCTCGCGTCATTGGCGCCTCGCTGGTTCACCTCCACGTTCTCCGGCGTCTCGCTGAATTTCAGCCAACAATCTCCAGGCGAGTGCGTGTGCGCGTCCGGCTCGAAACACTCCTCGATGCCTTCACCCTTTGGGCACCACACGAAGACGTTGCACGGAAACATCTCCGTCCCCGTGCCGTCGGGCTTGACGGGATGCGTTCGACACTTTTCCGCGCACTCCTCAGCCGTGTTCGCGACGTGACCGATGCCCCATCGCACGGCGATGCCGTCGTACGACGCGTGCGGCTCCACGTGCGCGCGCAAATTTTCTCTCCCACTCTCCGACGCGTCGTACTCTCGCGCCGTGGCGCTCAACGCCATGCACGTCAAATTCACCTTCGCGTACCCGTCCACGGCGGGCGAGCCGCACTCGCGCGTTCGAACGCTCACCGTCGCGACCGTCGTCTCGGATGCCGCTTCGACGGTCGATGCGTTCCCACCACGCATCGTCGTCGTCTTCTCCTCCGCCTCCACGCTCGTCGTCGTCGTCGTCGTCGTCGTCTTCTCTTCGTCTCGTGCGCCGCTCGTCGTCGTCGTCGTCGTCTGCCTCTCGTTCACCGCCGACCTCTCCAACGCCCGTCGCACCGCCGCCGGTTCGTCCCTCACGCGCGCGCTCACCGTCTCCACCCTCGCCCTCCCTCGCGTCCCCATCGCCGCCGCCGTCGCCGACGTCGCGTCGCGATTATAAAACTTCACCGTCTCGCTCATCGCATTCAGGGCGACGAACACGACGAGTCCCACGCGCGTGATCGCCGCGCGCGTCGCCGATCCGCTCCGCGTCGTCGTCACCGACGTTCCCATCGCGCGCGCGAATCCTTCCCGCGCGCCTTCGTCGCGATGTGCGGCGACGGACCGACGTTCCCATCATCTCATCGCGCGCCCCCCCTCATTCATCGTCGCGCGGTCGCGTCCCGTCTTCGTCGCCGTCGTCGTCGACATGGCGGTCGGCGCGACGCTGACGAGCCCGAACGCGTCCATCGCGCCGTCGGCGGCGTCGGACGCGCTCGCGCGCGTCATCTCCAACGAGGGACCGAGCGCGCTGGATGAAAAACGCAGCGCCGAGCTCGACGCGCGCCTTCGCGACGAGGACGTGTACGAGTCCCCGGAGGAGTGCGCGCGACGGGAGGAGGTGCTGGGAGAGTTGAACGCGCTGTTGCAGCAGTGGGTGATCGAGGCGAGCGCGCGGAAGGGGATCACGGAGGACATGAGACCGTCGTGTAATTTGTACACCTTTGGAAGCTATAGGTTGGGCGTGCACGGACCGGCGGCGGATATCGATACGCTGTGTCTCGGACCGAGACATCTGAGTCGAGAGGAGGATTTCTTTGGGTGGGAAGAGAATGAATACGCGGGTTCGTTTTATGACATCGTGAGAAATCATCCGGGGACGGAGAGCATCGTACCGGTGAGAGACGCGATCGTGCCGGAGATTAAGACGGTGTTTCGAGGGTTCGAAATAGATATGGCGTACACGTCGTTGCCGTCGTACACGAGCGTGCCGGAGGATTTGGACGTGTGTCAAACGGCGGTGTTGATGAATTTAGACGATCCCGGGGTGAAGTCGTTGAATGGTTGTCGCGTGGCGGATCAATTGTTGAGAGTGGTGCCGAATCACGACGCGTTCAGGGTGGCGTTGCGCACGCTGCGTCTGTGGGCGCAGAGACGCGGCGTGTACTCAAACGTCGTCGGATTTTTTGGGGGAGTCAACTTGGCGATTCTCGTGGCAAGGGTGTGTCAATTGTATCCCAACGCCGCGCCGTCGATGTTGGTGTATTCATTTTTCCAATTATGGTCGGCGTGGCAGTGGACGACGCCGGTGATGCTCGTGCCAATCGTGGACGAGGGTTTGCCGGGAATGAAGGTTTGGGACGAGCGAGTGAACAAGGCTGAGAGATACCAACTCATGAAGATTCTCACCCCGGCGTATCCGGCGCAAAACTCCACGTTCAACGTGTCCGTGAGCACGCTGGAGGTGCTCAAGGCAGAGTTCAGACGAGGCAAGGAGGTGACGAAGCGCATCTTGTTAAATACCGCCAAGTGGGAGGACTTGTGGACCAGACTCAAGTTTTTCATCATGTATAAACACTATTTGATGGTCACCGTGAGCGCGAAGACGGAGGAAGATTTCAAAAAATGGGAGGGTTGGGTCGGGTCGCGCGTCAAGCTTCTCATTCAAGGCATTGAAAATTGCACGAATGGACAAATGCTCGCGCATCCCGGTACGGCGAGGTACAAAGATCCGGAAAAGGATGAAAACCTACACGTGATATTGTTCCTCGGCTTGTTTCCATCGTCTTTGAAAAAGAAGGATGAAAAAGTGGCGATGAATCTCAATCCGGCGGTGGAGCAGTTTCAGATGATGGTGACGTCTTGGATGGACAGAGCCACGGGCGAGTCCAACTGGGTTCCCGGCATGGCTGCGCAGGTGAAACACATGAAGAAGAAGAACTTACCATCGTTCTTGCGCGAAGAGATCGATGGCTACGAGAAGGACCTGTACGATGAAATTCTCAAAGAGGGAGAAGACGAGGACAAAAAGAAGCGCAAACACGCGTCGACCAGCGATCTAACCGCGGAGGACGGCGAGGACGCTGCCACCACCGCGGTCGACGACGAGAACAATGCGAAGGCAAAGAAAAAGAAACCCGCCCCCTCGAAAGAGAACGACGACGACATCGTAGGCCGCGACGACGCCATCGGAGGCACCCACATAGAAGACTTTCGCGAAGACGCCAAAAAATCGGGCGCGCAGGGCAAGCAACAGCTCAAGGTGAGTTTCGCGCAAGCCGTGAAGAACAAATGAATAGCAAAACTAAACAACGACAGTAAGCGCATTCATTCATAGTTAATAAAACGCACAGCATCACCCGACGTTAGGAGCCCTCGCAAAAGAAATGTCGCTGCTAGACAACAACGTTGTACTGCAGTCAACCGCTCTACCACTGAGCTAAGACCCCGGGATGTTTATTAGAGCACATTTCTGCTTTTTTGATAGCTTTATAAGTGCCTGAAGTAGGGGCCTCCGAGAATTGAACTCGGGACCTGTTGATAGCTTTGCAAGTTGCCTGACAAAGGTCGTAATATATGGAGGTACGGTAAAGTGGCTTTAGAAAAATGTAAGTAAAAGTGCATTCGCAAAGGTTATGGGCAGAGAAGGGACTATCGCATTCATCTACTCGAAGATGCACAACTCAACGCGATACATGCCAAACGAATGACGATCAAACCGGTTGACATGGCGCTTGCGCGAAGACTTCGAGGTGACACTCTTCTTTGTTAAAAATAATGTAAAAGCTTTTATATAATAAGCGCGAGGCGCTCGGTGTTTGGTTGGAGTCCCGAATGAACGATGGATATCGATTTGATGAAAACTACACACATACTACTTACTTTTTCGAGGATTTCGCCTTTCTGTTTGCCTTTTCCTTCTCTTGTTGGATCTTTCTCGCGGCGGCGTTGACGTCGACTATGCCGCCCGCCTTTTCCTTTCGCAAGAGTTTTTGGACGACTTCGAGACTCTTCGAACGCTCGGTGTCCATGTCGGTGACGCTACTGAACTGACGGCGTTTGCCTCTGATCTTCACCTTGTCATCTCCCGGAACCGGAGCGTTGAATTTACCCACGGAGGCTGTGGAGTGGGCGACTCGCGACGCGATGTCCTTCATGTCGCGCTTGCCCAACTTACCGCTCCCCACGGCTAACGTGTCCTTCTTACCACTCACCGCCAATCGCAACGTCGGCGGCAACGCACTCGCACCCTTCGCCGCGACCGCATTCATGAGATTCTTATCCTGTTTCTCACGATTCTTCACCACTCGCTCGCGCTTTTCTCTCGCCTCAATCGTAAACGGGTCCTCCGTCTTCCCCACCGGATCCGTCATCTTCGCCGGCGCGATGATCACCTCGTTCGCATCTTTCGCCCTTTGATACCCATACCTTCTCTTCCACTCCTCGCTCTGTTCATCGAACACCTCCTTGCTTCGCTTTCGCTTTTTAATCCCCTTCTCCTTGGCGAACTGCTCCCACTTCGTCAGCGGCGTCTCGCTCGGGGGCAGCGCGCGAAGTCTCGGAAACACCGTCGACGGTTCCGGCAACTGCGCGAACCTCCCGTGGGCGTCGTTCTCGCTCGGCAGGGAAAACAATTCCGCCACCAGTCGCTGCAAGACATCGCGCGCGCGCTCGCGCGCCTCCTCCTCGGCCCGCGCGCCGTCCGCCGCCGTCACGTCGAGCGCCGCGCCGTCGCTCGCGAGGAGCGTGCCGAGGTCGAGATCGAGCGGGCCGTCGAACGCGCGCACCGTCTCGAGCGCGGGCTTGACGACCAATCGTTCGTTCGTCTCCGTCATGGCGAGCGCTCGCACCGCGCGCGCGAACGAGCGGCGACGAGTGCCGTCCGCGCCCGCGGGTTTGGCGGCGCGATGGGAACGAATGAATGAGCGCGCGCGTCGGTGTCGAGAGAGGTCGACGCGCGGGCGCGCGGGTGTGACGGAGAGAGAGAAAGAGAGAGAGACGACGAGGTGCGCGACGACGCTCGACGCGCGCGAGAGGAGGGTGCGCGAGTGGATGGATCGATACGGGCAGACTATGTACTAGAGTCACCGTCGCGTCTGTTTCGTGACGCGCGCGGCGCTCAGTCTCGCCTAGAGTGAATTGCGTTCGAGAGCGTTTCGTGCGTGCGTTTCGGCGCGCGCGGGGGCGCTCGAGACGCGTCGGCGAACCGTCAGCAGTGCGCGCGGACCGGTTCCGCGTCGCCGGAGCGCGAGTCGGACATTTTTACACACTACACACTTTGGTGTTTTTTTTGGTTTTTCGATGCGGTTCGGGGGTCGATGCGACCGCGTCGTGACGCTGGACGCGTTTGGATTGTTTATTTCGATGTTTTGGTGGAAAAAGTCCGAGCCGATGACGACAAGCACTTGTCCGTACCATCCGATTGTTTACGGTGACGAACAAACTTGTGAATCTCGTTAACCCGAGGCTTGGGGCTATTGTGACGTTCTCTTTCTCGCGAGGTTCGCGCGTGTGATGCATACGAATCAAGGCATAGTTCAATTGAGGATTCCGTGTTCAGTGGAGCTTCCTTTGAAACGAAATTTATGATTCTTGACGCGAGACCTCGTGGTTTTTTTTCGTCGACGTCAAACCGAAGATGTACGTGATGACTTCGTTAAAATATCTTAGGACACCTTTAGAGCGTTTCGGCGCGGTGAAAAAAGTTACGAAGGACTGAAACATCTTTGATTGACGTATGTGTTTTTTCTTGATTTTGGGTGAATTTTTACACGCGGCGATTTCCAAGTGCGCCGTCGTGTCAGAAGACGCCCATAAAATAACGCTTGGGTAAAGCGGGCTTCGTGTCTGTCAATGACTAACGGCCTCTAGAACCCCTGCTACATCTCCTTCTTTTTCCCGTCGGTTTCAAAGCCGTCGAACGAGATCCACTCACGCATTCCGCTCCTCTGGTCAATCATCGTCAAGGAAGATAGAAACCGATACCCAAAAACTTTACCGAATACCCACTGTGGATATTTTGTGACCATACTCTCTGAGACGATGGAGGAATCAACGGACGAATGAAGCGCGCATGACTGACGATTGTGCCTCGACTTCTTTTTTGTACCCTTTCCAGGTTTCGGCACTGATGATTTCGGTGACGAAAGCGTCCCCGGTGGCGACCCCGATCGTTTCGCGGCGGCGCGTTTCGCCGCGACGTCTTCGCCGCGTCGACGCCCACGTGGAGGCGACAGACGACGAAGAACCGGTTCCGCCCGGGTGCGCGAGATACGCCGTCGAGCTGAAGAAACCGCTCGGTATGTACTTGGCGAACGATGCGAATGGGAACATTTTCGTCGAAGAGATCGTGCCGGGCGGCGCGGCGGACAAGTGCGGACTCATCGGCGTCGGCGACAGGTTGATCGCGACATCGGCCATCGTGTTCAACGGCGAGATGGATTACGTTGGAGTGAGTGTGAAAAAGGGAGAAGAGCAAATCCGATTCGCCACGCGGGGCGAATCGTTCGACACCGTCATGGCGGCCATTTCAACCTGGCCGGCGCCGAGAAAGATGAAGCTCGAGTTTCAACGGTGCGAATAGTTGCAACGGCGCGGCGCGGATCGAGAATCGAGAGAAAGAATAGGAACCAGTATTGTTACATGTTAATGAATATTTATTTTAGCGGCAGCAAGCGAATGAAAATAAACACTTCACCAGATGGAGTCGCCACGCGGCGGACGAACGTAGAATGTATCCGTCGGCGCGCGTCGCTCCGATTCGCGCAATTGCTGCGCGGCGAGTTGCGCCTGCAAAGTCGCAACCTGCGCTTCGAGTTCGCGTTGTCGCGCCTCTATGGATGGATCGATCACAGGTACGTGGACGACTTGATACGCCGGCGCCTCAAATCCCGGCGGTGCCCGCGAAAAACCTGGCGGCGGCGCCTTGTTGGTCGACGCCGCGACTCTGTCGAAGCCCGGCGGTGGCGTCGTCGTCCTCACGGTCGCCTCTGAGGAGACGAGCGCGTCCGGTAAACCGATATCCGCAACCATTTTCGACGCTTCTGCCTCCGCGCGCGCTCTCTCCTTGGCCTCCGCCGCGGCTCGTTTTCTCAAAGCCTTCGCCTTGCGCGCTCGATCGATTCGCGTCGTCTCGTTCCACTGCTCCACCACCGCTCGCCTCTCTTCCTCCGCCAACACCGGTCTCTCATCGCGCCCATTCACGATTTTTCTCACCCTCGGCACCGCCTTGGTGATGGACATCGTCGTCGTCTCCCCGTATTCGTCCTTCATGTCGACGCACCAACACGACGCGCCCGTCTCCGCAAACGTATGATGAAACACCTCGGACACTTTCGGTGCAAACGCGCGCTCGCTCTTTCCTCCATCGACGACGCGCGTCGATTCCTTCACCATCGCCCCCGTACCCTCCTCCTCCTCCTCCTCCTCCTCCTCCTCCTCGTTCCGTTCCTTCGTCTCGTCTCGTCGTCCCGCAGCCGCCGCCCTCTCCTTCGCCATCCGCTTCGCCGTGGACTTGGCGAGTCCGTTCCCCTTTCCCACGCGTCCCCACGCGTCGCATTCGTCTCTCCCATCTCTCAGTTTCCGCTCCATCGCCGCGTGCGCCTCCTCTCTCGCCTGCATCAGCGCCTCGCGCGTCATCGCGCCGGCGGTGGACGCGCGCGTCTTCGCTCGATGGCGTCTCTTCGTCGACGACGACGCGTCGTTCGCGACGGACGAAGGCGCGCGATCGGCACCGACGCTCGAGCCGTCGCGCTCGAGCGCGCTGAACGGATTCGCGGTCGACATCCGCGCGCGTCGTCGTCTCGCGCGGGACGACCGCGCGGTCGCGCGCGACCGACGACCGCGCGGTGTATGGTGGATACTCGGACAAACGGTACGTATGACATAGGGTGATACCACTGTCTGGGAGGACCGTGTGTGTGTGTGTGTGTGTGTGTGTGTGTGTGTGTGCGACTCGCGCGCGGTCCCTTCGTTCGCTCGCTCGTCAGTCTCTCTCGCCCGTGGACGCCGAGCGCGCGCGCGCGGCGTCGAACGAACGGTGGAGTTCTCCGCGTTCGTCGGCGACTCTCGTTCGATTCGCGGCTCGGTCGTCGTCGAGCGCGATTCGATTCGATTCGATTCGATTCGATTCGATTCGATTCGATTCGACGAATGAGTCGTCGACCGAGGCTCGTGGACATCGATTGGCGCGTCGGCGTCACCGCGAGCACGAGCGAGACGAACGCGAGCGGCGCGTCGCGGGTGAGCGTGCGGTTGACGCTCGAGGAGGACGCCGACGACGATGAAGACGACGGCGACGACGACGCCGCCGGCGTCGAGACGTCGGGGGTGCTCGCGCCTCCTCGCCCTCGCCGACGCCCTCGCCGACGCCGGTTCGAACGCGTGGAGATGTCGGTGACGCAATTTTACGCCCTCGCGCGCGAGCTCGACAAGGCGCGCGCGGCGCTCGACGCGCACGCGGGCGCGCGCCGTGGATAGTAGGGTTTAGGTGGCGGCACCATGTATCATAGAGGAGCACGAATGTACCCCAACGAAATACACGAAATAACACAAATAAAACGCGCCCACTCGACCGGAACCGCCGCCGCCGCCGCGATGCGATGTCGACGCGCGCGCGAGAGAGACGCGCGCGCGTCGACGCTCGAACGTCGTCGAGCGCGCGCGCGCGACCGTGATGTCGTCGCCCCGCGTCTCGGACGCCGATGGACTCGACGCGAGCGCGAGAGGCGCGCTCGCGCGACTGCGCGCGGCGCACGGTGGACGCGCGAGCGCGTCCTCGTCTCGCGTCGTGCGCGTGTGTGACGCCATCGAATCCGCGATCGAGGGCGCGGGGGCGCGAGTGACGTCCACGAGCGTGTTCGCGGCCGCGTTCGGGGCGCTGGAGCGGGCGATCGAGGCGGCGGAGACGGGAGGGGAGGATGCGCTGGAAGCGCTGGAGGCGGTGAGCGCAGCGGCGGCGGAGGCGGCGACGGATGCGGATGATCGAGTGGTGCGAGCGAAGATGGAGCGCACGTGCGAGGTGATCATGGCGTGTGGACGGGTGGTGAGCGCGCGGGCGCCGAAATCGATGCGAAACGTGGCGAAATTGTTGGCGAGGTGCGCGTCGAGCGCCGACGCGAGCGGAGGGTCGGAAAAATTTGGAAAGAGGGCGTTCCAGGCGACGCTGAATTTGACCGTGGACGGTCGACCGAAAGTGCGAAAAGCGGCGGTGTACGCGCTGTCGGACGTCATGCGTAGGATGCAGGAGCGCACGGGCGACGCTCGAGGATTGGGTGAGACGTACGGGGAGATGACGGCGGCATTCGCGAGAAAAATCGGAGAGGCGCCGGAAGGCGCCGCCGCGGAAATGGAAAAGGCGCGAGGCGCGGCGGGTGCGAAGGATGCTCGCGCGCGTGCGACTGCGGCAGCCACGGAGGCGTTGTACATGCTCGGCGCGATGAAGGCGTTGTTGCCCACGCTCGACGAACCCGCGTGCGGCGCGTGCGTGGACGCGTGCGTCAGCTTGTTGGATTTAGACGAGCCCTTGCTCACCCAACACGCGACAGAGGCGCTTCTGGCGCTCGTGAATTCTCCCACGAGCGATAATAGCGGAGAGGGCGTGAGCGCAGACACCATCATGGGAATGATGCAGCCGGTGGCGGCGGTGGCGAGCGCAAACTTGAACACGGCGCCGACGCAGGTGATTTCCATGGCGCGCTTGTTGGCGCGCGCGCAGTGTAAGCTGCACGCCGTCGACGCCGCGTCTTCCGAGAAGACACTGCCGACAACGTCTCATTCGCTCGTGAAGCTTTTCGCCACACCGCACGAAGGCGTGGCTACGGAGATTGCCGAAGCGCTCATCTCGCTCATGCGCTCGTGCATCGATTCCGGCATGGTTCAAGACAGCATCAAGGCTATCGCGTCGGCGCGAGCCTCGGGTAAAGCAGCTCCATCGAAACCTACACCGCTCATGTCGGTCGCTTCGAGCGTGGAAGCCGCGATTGGATTCCGCTACCGTGGTGCGTGGTCGGTGTCAATTCCTGTTGTGACGTGCGCCTTTATTCGTCTCGGGCCGGCTTCCGGACCAATCTTGTCCGGCGCTTTGAACGCGCTCGGTGAGATGGGTGAACACGCGAGCGAATTGATGTGCAAACAACAATTACAAGACTGCATCACGGCGGCTATTCAAGCCATGGGTCCCGAACAGGTGCTTCAGGCGCTTCCGTTGAAGCTCGAGGAAGCAATCGATGCCGAGCTCTCGAACCGCGACGACGAAGACGGAATGGATATGGATGAACACGACATCATGAACGCGGCGAGTCGTGAGACCGGACGTCTCTGGCTCATTCCCTTGTTACGTTCTGGTTTAATCGGGGCGAGCATGTCGTTCTTCGCGGACGCCATTCTTCCGCAGGCGCGCGCTCTCGGTACTCGGGCCGAGCAGGCGAGAAACAAGCAGAGCGCATTCGAGGCGCAGCGATGCAGCGCGGCTGAGCACGCGCTGTGGAGCTTGTTCCCGGCGTTTGCGAATTGGCCCAACGACGCCGCGGAGGCGTTCCCGATGATGGCGAAGGATTTAGGTAACGCACTGAGCTCGAGAATCGATTTACAGGGTCCCATTTGCGAGGGATTGAAACGCTTGATTCGCCAGGGACGCATCGGAGCGGGCGTGTACGAGGTCGACGACGATGATGAAGCCGGCGACGGCGCGTCGACGATCGCTGCGGGCGACGCAAACGACGATGATATGCCCGCATTGTTCACCGTCGATGTCGCCGAGGCGCAGCTCGTAGCTGTCGGAAAGTACGCGCGGAACTTTTTGCCCATCTTGTTCAATCTCTTCATCGCGTCGCCGACGTCCCGCCGCGGAGAGTTATCGCACACCATCGGCGCTTTCGCAAAGGTGACGGATCAACAACAGCTCGGTGGCTTTTTTAGAACCGTTTTGCGAAATCTGGTCAAGGTCACGGCCGACGATCCCGGCGCTCCGGACGCCCTCGTCGAGGGCGGCGACGACAAGACGGCGAGACGGTGCACCTTTATGGATCTCGTCTTCGCCCTCGTCTCGGGACTCGACGATCAAGGACTCGAGATGGTGTATAAAATCGCGAAACCCGCCTGCCTGGAGAAGGAGAGCGTCATCCAAAAGCGCGCGTACAAGTTGCTCAACGAACTGTGCGAAGCGCTGGATGGGAAATGGCTCGAGGCGCACGCAGACGAGGTGGAAGAACTCCTCGTCTCCGGCGTCGATTCGTGTCTCCCGTCGGCGCGACGCTACCGATTGAAAGTCATCGGAAGAATTCTACCCGCTTTACAAGAGCGAGACTCCGAGGCGGACGCCGAACAAGGCGGCGACGGTACCGAAAACATGGCCGGCGCGGGATCTCTCACCGTGCTCCTCTCCGAGCTCATCCTCGCCACCAAGGAGGTTAACGCGCGAACGCGCACTCTCGCGTACCAACTCTTGATCTCCATTCCTCGTTCCATCGAGCGTAAAAACGCCGAGAAGGCTCGCGGTGGGAGTCGTTCCGGAAGCGCCGGCGTCGCGGCGTGGCTCGGCACGGGAGACGACCAGGAGGACGCGCACATGGACACCGAACAGATGGGCGCGGGCGTGCGACGATTCTTCTTGACCGTCCTCGCGGGCATCGTCGGCTCATCGCCCACGATGCAATCGGCGACCATCATGGCTCTCGCCAGATTACTCTACGAATTTTCTTCCGCGCTCGTCTCCACGGTGCCAGAGTTACTTCCGGCGGTGTGCGCGTTGCTCGAGGGAAAATCTCGTGAAGTCGTCAAATCGTGTCTGGGTTTCGTCAAGGTTGTGGCCGTTCGTCTTCCGCAACAAGAGCTCGCGGCGGAACTCCCGAGGCTCATCCCGGCGTTATTGCACTGGTCCGAAGATTCGAAGAATCGATTCAAGCTCAAAGTCCGCGTCGTGTTGGAGCGCATGTGCAAACGCTGCGGCTACGACGTCGTCGAGGCTAGCGTGCCGAGAGAACACTCGGCGCTCATCGCGCACATTAAGCGCGAAGAGACTCGCTTGGAGAAGAAGAAAAAATCATCCATCGCCGGCAGCGAACACGGAGCGAAATCGACGCGCACGGCGCGACGATCGGAGTGGAGAGACGGTGACACTTTCAGCGACGATGAATTGGACGATAGCGACGGCCGAACGCGTCGAAGCGGTCGAGGCGGTCGCGATGGTGGGTCGTTCGCGCCCGCTTCGCGTCGCGGCGGCGGAGAAGGCCCGCGATCCGCGGCAGAGGCGGCGGCGAAGCGCGCGACTGGCGGCGCACGACTTCCAGCGGCTGGCGATACGCCGCTCGATCTCTTGGACGACAGCGCCATGCGTCGCTCCATGTTGCCTCAGGGCGAGCGTCGTCGCGTAAGGTTTGAAGACGAGGACGACGACGGTGCGTATAAGACCGGCGCCGACGGGAAGCTCATGATTTTCGAAGAGAGCGAAGGCGCGAAGCGACGACGCGAAGAGGCGGAGGAGGACGGTTCGGAGGGTGGACGATCCAGGTACACTTCGAGAACGGGCAAGTCGAGCAGCGGCGCCACCGCGCGCACGAACGCGTCCGGTAAATCTGCGCGAACATCCGGTACGCACAACTCCAGAGGCGTCAAGAGACAGCGCACGACGCACGAGCGTCACAGTGCGGATCTCTACAAGGCCAAGGGTAAGACGACGGGCGATGTCTACTCGAAGAAGACGAAGCTCGAGCCGTACGCGTACTGGCCGCTCGATCCCAAGCTCTTGAACCGCCGCAACAGCAAGAAGGTGGCGGCGCGCGCTCAGCTCGGCGGCGTCGTCAAGTCGGCGAAAGCGGCGGGCATCTTACGAGGTAAAAAGTCCAAGCGTGACGCGCAGAGCGTGTAGTCAAACATATGAAATTACAATTCGCAGAGCATCCAGTTGTACGGTTGCGATTTGCTCCGAACCGAATCCAGCGCCTCCTGAAATGTCGGCTCTTTCTCCTCCATCTCGCTCCACCCGTTCGATTCCTGTTCGAGTGCCTCGGGCATCTCCTTCTTCAGCATCTCGGTGTCCTCTTCGCACGACACCATGTACGATTCCAAACTATACAAATCGTCGACGTTGTCGGCGGCTTCCCCATCGAGGACCACCTTGGCCTTGATCTTCTCAATCAATTCGCGAGGGTCCAGTTCATCCTGCGTCGTCGCGAAGTGACTGATGTTAACGCTCCCGACGAGTCTTCGAATCGCGTCCTCTTGCGCGTTGAATTGTCCTCGCTTGAGCGGATTCACATTCTCCGGAGACCAGTGCACGAAGATGTATTTCACGCGTCGCAGCGCGCCCTTTCCAAAGCCGATCCGCGTCAACGCAAACATCACCTCATCAGTCGGCAGCCATTTCGTGAGTTCATCGAGCGAACCCGTCCCAGCGTTCGCCACCTCGCTCCCTCCGTTCGCGTCCGGGCGCAGCGCGTACCAATTAAACGGTCCAGATTCCGCGCGCACCGCCTCGGACGCCCGGCGCAGACTCATATCCCGTCCCATCTCCTTCAGCGTCAACCGTCGCATCTTCCCGCTCCCTCGACTCCCTCGCGCCTCCTCAAACAATCGCTTCGCCTCTCTCAACTGTTCCTCGATGTCAGCCTTCATGGTCGTCATCCTCTCGACGAAATCTTTCGGCGTCTCTCCTCGTTGCAACCGTTCCCCGTCCGCCGCCACCGTCCTCGCCAATCGCTCGACGATTCCATCCACATCGCACTCCTCCCGCGACGAAAACGTCACGCTCGCGCTACACGGTCCCATGTTCTCCTCCACGCCGTTTTTCCTCGCGTTCGCGCGTCCTCTTCGCACCACCGGACACGCGCTTCCGTTCCAATGCACAAAGACGGATTTCCATCGCGCGAACGTTCCGCGCCCGAAACAAAACCTGAGAAGGCCGAAAAACACGCGATCGTCTCTCAGGTGCGCGCGAAGATCCTCCACGCCTCCGATCCCTCGCGCGATGAATCTCGGCGCCGACATCGATCGATCGCGCGCAACCGAGAGTGACGCGAATGGGTGCGCGCGATGCATTGAATCTCCGCAGATCGGCGCGCGGGGCATGTCGACGCGCGCGCGCGGGGATCGTCGCGCGATGGCGCACGCATCGTCGCGCGCGATGCGATCGTCGTCGCTCGGTGGCGGTGGACGACGGCCGCGGTCGGTGCACGAACGTGGCACGCGTCGCGCGCGCGCGTGCATCGTGTGGGCGACGCTCCTGTTGCTGGCGCTGAGTCTGACGCCGCGCGCGTGGTACGCGCGATACATCGACGTGTTCGGGGAGAGGGGTGAACAGAGCATCGGTGAACGGATCGAGGCGCGGATTCGGGCGAGGGAGACGGAGCGAGAGGCGGCGAGATTGGCGGCGATGAGAGAGAGACGGGGAGCGGCGCGGTTTTGGGAATGGTTGGGGACGTCTCGACGGGACGACGATACGGGGTGGAGGGGAGGGAGTGAGAGGGTGGACGCGCGAGAGAGAGGAGGTGTGTCGGTGGATGGGGGTGAGAGGGGGGTCGATGGGAACGTCGCGTCGGGGAGGGATGGTGGGGACGACGGCGAGCGGCGGCGCGAGTTGGGCGAACGAGAGCAGAGCGTTTTACGCGCGCTCAAGGAAAGATTGGTGAAGATCAATCAAGAGCGCGATTCAATCATTTATTTAGTGCGCAAGATACAGGGTGAATCGTTGGATTCGGCGGACGGTGATTTTAGGGAACTGACGGAGAATGAAATAGAAGAGTTGAGCGAAAAGATGGCCTTGCGCAGCGAGTCCAAGTCGTTGCTGAAGACGATTATTCGAGGTTGATCTAGGGGTGTGGAGGACGATTGTACAATACAAATGATTATCAATTAATACACGTCGCACTATCGTTACGACTGCCGCTATTATGTTTCGTCCATGCTATCGAGATATTTGTTCCAGCTGTGACGCATGTCGGCTTCGATTTCAAACGCCTCCGCCTCGGCGCGCGCTTGAAACGTAAAACTCGACTCTTCCGTGATTTTCGACTCCTTCGACGAACCGAGATTGGTGGTGTCTCCGTCGTTCGTGATGTTTATCTGCACGCTCACGTTGACGACGTCTTCGATCCAAATTGAACTGACGTCTGACCACGCGATGTACCACAAACAGGTCGAGTCTCTGGGTGAGCGCTTCTCGGTCTCCACCGTTTGCACGCACATGACTCTTCTATTCGTGAGTATGAGTTTGAGATTTCCGAACACCGTGTGCATCGATGCGAATAAATCGTCGAGGGCGGGGTAGTAGGAAATTCCGAGAGCTCGACTGCTCGCCCTACTCGTTCGCATCAAGTACACGGCGCGCGCACTCTTCTCGTCCCATCGTCGAATGATTCCATCCGAGAAAGCAGCGAGAGGTAATCGTCTGATCCGCGTTTTCGACGACTGGTCGGTAGAAACGATGTCCCACGCGGCGCTCTGCACGTCTCGAGCGGTGTTCGCCACGCCCTCGACAGTTCTTGATGCGAAATAAATGACGCCGGCGACGGGTTTCGCGACCAAGTTGGTGATACCCTTCGCGCATCCTTTACATCCTCCGGTGATGCCTCCACTCTTGATACCCTTAAAAGGGATGATGAATAATCCGACCACACCTTCGGTGACGCCTTTACTGAGTCTGCTGAGACCGTTGACGACACCGCCGAAAATTGTGTTGCGCATCCGTTTTCTTTCGATGAGCGACGACGGTAAGCGCGCCAGGTTCGACGACGACTCAAGCACGCCGAAACCGGTTTCCACAGCCTTACTGACGGCATCCAGACCGGTGGACACGTTTGTGAGCGTGTGCATCGACGTCATGATGTTCAGTGAATGCGCAATCATCTTTGATTTGACGGAACTCACAAAGTCTCTCCTCAAGACCGATTGCAGCGTGTTCACTTCAAATTTGTTAAACCCATCGAGCAAAAGATGCAGGCGATGCATGCTCGCAAACGTCATAATGGCGACTATTTTGGCGTTCGCATCCGAAGGCCTGATTCCAGAATTCGGTGTAAAGGTCACGATGAACGTGATGGGTTGAATCGATAAAGACACAATGTGCAGCAAAGAGTCTTTCCCAGTCTGCCGTTTCGCCATTGCGATTGCGGTTGGATTTTCTTCCTCTGTCTTCGCGTCTTGACCCGGAATCTGAGCTTTGAGGATTCTGCTAAACTCAATCAATCGCCAGACGAGTTCTTCACCGGCTCGGATCACTAAACCGTCCTTTGGCGTACACAGATTGAAACAGTGTACGATCACATTATTCGAAAGACTCTCGCTCAGCGTCGCATACAGCTCGATGAATTTCCCGACGGACGGGTCATGCCACGTAAAGACTGGGTAGGTTGCTTCTTTCGTGGTAAAATCTACCTGCAGTGAACCGACACCGATGAAATTATACATAGAACGCCCCAACACTAAGTTACGTCCGCGTTGCACGCACACATCATCGATGGAGGTATGCAAGAGTTCGACGCAATCGTTGTACAAGCGATCGACGAGCGTGATGGAAAAACCAGCCAAAGTTGTTGATAGATGCTTTTCTTTCTGAATCTTCTTTCCCAACTGTTCACGCCTCTGTTCAAGTATTTCTTTTCTGATCGAGAATGAATCGAAACTGGCCGTTCTGTGCATGAGAAAGATGTAAAAAGTACTCTCCCGCCACTCTCCGACTATCGTCGTTTTCATCGCTCTTCCGTCGCGCTGCGAGAAGAAGAGCTCACCGAGATGCATGAAACCCTTAAAGTGAGCGTTCAAAGTGTTGATTTCAATGACACATTTTTCACCTTTACTTGTTGACACTTCCAAGAATTTATGCGCGTTGCGTTGTTCGTCCGCCACGGCATTTCTCCGTTTTTGACGGAGGCTTTTCATGGGAAAGCTCGGCATGCTCCAAGCCCAGCACATCGCGGACTGTGCGCGCAAAGCATATGCGTGACCGACGCCTTTCATGACAATTTGATCCGCCGTAATTCGTTTCAAAGACACTCTCGTCGACTTAATACCGAGATCACTCTCTTTGACTTGCCGAACAATGACGGGTTCGGTTATATTATTCTTCACGATGATCGGCGCATCTTTCAATGACGCACCATCGCCTCCGGTGAAGAATATTCGGAAACATCCCTCATGCGTGCGCTCGACGATGAATTTGACGATTAACGGTTTGACGTAATCGATAACTTCACCATCCTCGTTCGTTCCTCGTAGTTCTCTGAAGGCGTTGATGTCTTGCGTAGAAGGATTCGCAGAGTTCGGTATAGCCCACGAAGCGCCAGAATAACTAACCATATGGTGTAACGGACAGCTCCACTGTATGGGTTTTTGATCAGAATGTGAACTCAGGTCGGCGATTTGAACGGTTGCCGAATTGAGCGCATCCTCAATGTTTTGCAGTTCTCGAGAGTTGAAATCCAACGAGAAAGGAGTGGGATGCGAGCCCGGCTCAAGCTTGACATGCTGCATGTAATTGGAACGTATGCCCAGTGGGATTCGCGTGAGATTGATCGCCGAGAGCACTGGTTGTATGGTGACTTGTATTGTTGGCCACGTGTCCGTCACTTGATCTTCACCCCAAATCGTCGCAGAACAGTTGAATGTGAGTTTATGGCCAGAAGCCGTGTTGATGCACACGTTCACGGGTTCAGAACGCGCCGATACCGTCACATGTACCGGCGTTGAATCGACACAAATTCCAAGGTCAAACTCTTGTGTCGTTATTTTCTCAACGTTTTGGACGCTCGACTTGAGAAACATGCCAGGATGCGTTTGGCCGCTCGGTATCTCGACGAACGTGTCTGCGTGAACATTTTTCTCACCGGTGCTCTCCTTCATCCACGCTAAACATTTTATGCTACACGCGGAAGAATTCGTTACCAACAAAACGCTTCGATACGACACATTTAATAAGTGTTTCAAATCATCGCCATCGGGTTCATCTTTCGTCAGACGCGTCCTGGTCGCGTCGACGAGCAGCATCGAACACACGTGAGGATAGCCCTTGACGTCCAACCAACAGCAATTCGGCACCGGAGTGTTGCCAACCTCGGAGACACGGAGTGGCATTGGCTTGTTTTGACTGAGCGTGAGATGATTACTGAATAATGAAACGTGAAACGCGAGTTCATGTTTCGTGTCCACGGAAGTGAGACGTTTCTTTTCGTGTGCAAGCAACGAATGACTCAACGCAAGTCTATCGTCGGCGTACACACTCACTTGCGACGCGCAGTGCATGGAAGATGTGACGTGTAGAGGCGCAACTATGCGAATTCGCATTCCTGGGAGCGAGTCAGACGCACTATCTTGTATGTCTTTGTGATGATCTTTCACCAAAATGAAGAAATCTGACCCGTTATTGTAAGAGCACGCGGCGTCATTCAATTTGAAGAACCATCTCATATCGAATGCCTTTGCATCATCCAACTCCTCGGTGGCCAAAGGCTGCTCATCGTTTGACTTCGCTTTCAGCACTAAAAGATGCGACTCAGTCCTCGAGAAAGCAGGCAAGACCAGTTGTTGGTCGGCTTCGACCTCGCCGAATACGTCTTCCACGTCGTCTCTCCTCGTGTTTTGGAAAACAATCTGCTCTGTGAGATCATCGATCGTTTTCACGCGAACGATGGGACGAACCCAACGTCTTCTTCGCGTAGCTCGAGCCTTGCGCTTCGCGGATCCGGCCGGAGGTGGCCATCTTGTTAACCAAACAGCTCCGTACGCCCAGCCGTTCTCGTTCACGACATCCTCCGGCATGTCGAGTTGCCAGGGTCCGTTGAACTTGAACCCTTTCGGTGGCTTGACGTCCGGGAAGAACGCGACTGATCCACGGCCACTTCGGCGTGCGCTATAACGTGCATTCATGATGGCATCTTTCGGCGCCGACCATCCAGCGAAAGGATAAAATCTCTCAGACTCGAACACTTCGACCTCGTCATCCGTGCCTCCTTCGTTCACGCTCGTTTGAATGCTACTGACGCTGATGGGACTGCCGAGAGATTCATGATGCGTACCTACTTTTGTGAGAATGGTGTCGTCGGTCTCATTTTCACACGCCAGATAGCTGAGAAGCTTTCCGCGTTGCGCATCAAAGACTAAACCATGCGTTTTGTGATGCACGACGTGCGACGCTCCCAGTTGCAGATGGATCGGTTCGAACGGTCCTTTCGATGAAAACGAGATGATGAGCGTTTCCTTGTCAGATTGCATCTCCCTCTTCAAGCGTTCGACGTGAGATACGGTATCGAACCATATTTCTTTGACACTCTCGTCATGGATCGAAGGAATGCACAACTGTTGATTGAGTTGGCGCATGGGCGGAACAACGCTTGTGATTTCTCCACGCTTGCTACGCGCGCATTTTTCCTGAATGAAACTCCAGCCGCCGGTGCTCATCTCACCATTTCGAATGATAGAAAATCTTCCATTTCCGATCGTTCTGAATCGTCTACTCGATCGCCACGCGGCGGCTGGAGGCATCGGCGCCGTCTCAGTCAAATCTTCGCGAATGCACACGACTGAGTCGAGACAAGGCTTTGTAGAATCCTTCGTCACTACGTTACCGATGGCGACGTAACCATCTGGAGCGACGGGTTTCCAGAAAGTAACCGTATCTACATCTGCCGCCCAAATCATTTCAAAATCGATGGGGAAAGCAGTCGGAGAGATTTGATTCTCCTCGTACTCGAGGACCAGCGCCATGAGCGCGCTGCGAGGGGCGACAAGACCTGGAACGATGATCGTTCCAAAAGGCACCAGTCTGTACTCATTTTCCGATTTGGTTTTACCGAATGAAAACCGTGCTTCAATTTCCACCTTTGAAGGTTGACGGGGCGTCCAAGCGCTGAATGCACTCTTCACGCTCTTGTACTTTGTCCACCACGTTTTCACGAGATCGTTCGTCCTGCAAACAATCAGAGGTGGCGCTTTCACTTTGGTCCTCTTCACCATACTCTTGGTCGGACTGTTTAAGATTCGATGCACTTCTTGCGTCTCGCAAATCGGATATAGCGTCAAACCTTCGACCACTCGCGCGCGTAGTTTCACTCTCACGGATGCGCGATTTGGCGCTTCGCACGTCACCCAGCAACCGTCCCAACTTCCGACCCATCCACGTCTTTGCTGCTCGCTAGGAGCCTTGAAGACGCCCGTGACGAGAAGATCATCACCCTGAGGTCCGACGTACGATATCTCGACGACGACGTCCACATCGTCGTTGTGGGTGTAATCGCTACTATCTTTGCGGTGGAAAAGTGGATGCGGCACGGGTACCTTAACGGCGCCGCTGAGAGTGCCAATCGGTAGCGAGTCTGTGTGATACCTCTGCAATCTACGGTCCCAAGTTTTGATCGTCAACTGGGGGTACGACAATCCATCGATGGGCTCAATACTGAAGACATCGAACGTGAGGTACGATGTCACAAGACTCTCATCGCCGTGATGAATCATATCGTCAAAGACGTCAGCCATTCCGCGAGCGGCGTGCAATTTTGTTTCAACCTGGTGTCGTCCCCCCAAGGATTTTTCTTCGTTCTCACGCGCTGACGATACATGAAATATCGACAAATTTTGTCCAGGGAGCACTTCATCGACAGTGCCGTTGTTTCTTTGAATCCATAACGATCGACCGGTGGCGTTGACGACGACGTTGTCTTGCACCGCTGCGTAAGAGACCAATCTCGCAATTTTTGAATTTTCATCGTTTGGCTTGCGCAGTTGCATCACCGCCTCCATGATGTCGGCGATCGACGATTGATTGATGATCGCTTCGAGTTTATCGCTACTCTTGATGTCTATCCAAAGACCCGTGGGTGTGAAGCTGGTGATGTCATTTTGCCGTTCTCTCAACGATACGGTGGACCGCCAAGGCGCGACGATCGGTTCGAGTGCGTGCCCGTGTCGTTGATTTCTGTGATTCAAAGCCAACGAAGATTGGACAGAAATATTCATCGACTCGGGTCCCTTGTCATAGTTCACGATAACATTAGTCAACTCACCAGAAAATAAAACTTCATTTCGCAGTCTCCGTTCAAACGCGACGCCCACTCGGATGGCCGGCGCGTGAAACTTGACCATCGCGCTCGACAACCTCGATTGATTCGAGAAATCGTCAGGCATGTAGAACACTCCGAAACCAAAGTCTGGCGAAGATCCGTGGGGCATTGAATTCACCACGAAATTCTTGGTCGAGTCGTTCGTGATCCAGAAATGCGTCGCAAACGCAGAGGTCTCGTCGTCCACCCAAAACGCGTTCTCCGACGTCCACGTGCCTTTATCTATGTACGTCACAAGATCTTCTCGCACGCACGCGATAGATCCACGCGTCGCAGGATCCTCATCATCGATCGTCACGACGTACCCCACGCTTGCGTAGCCATCCGGCGCGACAGGCCTCCAGAATGTACATCGTTGGGACGTGCCGTAGGCGCGGGGTGGCGCAATCCGCTTGAACGATGCAGGCGGCTGAAAGATTGATTTGTCCTCGCCGAACACGCACGCGTGCAAGGGGGGCAAATCGCCCGTCGAGAGACAATCTCCGGTGGACACGAATCCCGCGGGAGTCACGACCTCCCAAAATCCAATCTTATTCTCGCCGCTCTGCGCGAAACCAATCTCTTTAAACTCGACAGCCGTGGAACACACGGCTTTTGGGGGCGCCGGCACATCCTTCCTCTCCAGCTTGTGTTGCATCGTTCGTTGAAACCCGGGCGGTTGACGGATATCGTGCACCAAAGGTCTCTCTTTGTCTCCGACCTTCGAACACAAAAAGCCGTTCGCCATGTTATTGGTTCGCCAGAGAGAAATTTTCGGCATTTGATAGTCGCCGTACAGGCGAAAGTTGACGTGGGTGGACGCCGTCCCGATGTTCGTCACAATCTGTTCTCGAACGCAACGAACGACGTCAAGCGAAGGTTCGTCCGCCTGGGACACAGATGCGATGAGACCCAAGCTCACGAAACCCTTCGGCGCGATCGGCCGCCAAAAACAGGGACAGTCGCTCCCTTCAACGCGTTCAAATTTTAATGGAATCGCGCACAGCGCCGGGACATCGCGTATAAGGCAAGCCTCTACTTCGGGCGCGCCGCCTTCAGACTTGACGACATCCGCGAGCATGGCGTATCCAGCCGGAACGACGGGCCTCCAGATGGTGTAAGATGTATTGCTCCCCTCGCGATTTTGCACGAAAACTTGTTCCAAGTCTGTCTGCACGTTGCTCTGTCCGCCGGCCCAAATGCACGTGTAGAGACTCGTACGCAGCAGCGGTGCGATTGCGAACGCACGAGCGATGCGTTCGACAAAAACTTTCAATATGTGCATTCTGTGTGGACTCAACTCGATGTTGATGGGCGTGAACGTACCGTCACACGTCGTGACGCCGGAGTGACGGCGAAGTTGCAACGTCATGCCCGTCGGCCCTAAAAGAGGAGGCTTCATCGTATCCTTCGTGCGAAGTCGAATGAGCTCGACTGCCGCCGTCGCGTTGTCATGATTGTCTCGTTCCGCATAACAGGACAGGCCAAACAACACGTTGATGTGATCCGCCGGGGAGACGTCACCGATGACCACGTGTACACACATCACGTTTACATCAGTCGTCACCGTCTTCTTCTTGATGTCCGTGATTCGTTTGTCTGACCGATCGCGCACCTTCGCCTGAACCGCTTTCACCACGGGAGAACTTTCGGAAGAGTCGCCAGTTTCAACCGCCAACGGTTCATCACCCAAGTCCGTGACGAAACAAACGTTGGAGCCGAGCACGTAACTGCCCCCCGGAGCGATTCGGAAGAATTTTGAAAGCGCTGATTTATCGCAACAAAACGTGATGTTATCGATTTTCAGCGTCGCCCCTTGTCCGATAATGATTCTTGGCATAGTTTTACGACGAGCTTCGTGGTGCGAGTGCGTTCGAATAACGTTGCCCTTGCTGATGAATTTAATCGAATGACCGCACCCATTCAAGCCGTACACGGCGGCGTGGACGTACGGATCGTCTGCGAGTATCCTCACGCTCTCGGTCAGCTGTAAATCATCATCCAACTTGATTTCATCTCCAGGAAGACATTTTACATCCTTGGGAAGAATGAGGTCGGCCAAGTAGGCACCGCCCAAGCTGCGAGGGGCGAACGTTCGCACAGTGTCCAATATGATGTCCATTCGAAGTAGCAATTCCACATGCTGTAGCGAAGCTCGCGTCTGAATCTTTTCTTCATCTTCTCTGTAATTCAATCGAACGAATGGCATGTTTGACGCTCCAGCGTAGAGAATGTGCTTAACCTTGAGGTTCCTGGAGTGGTATGAATCATCATCTATACCGATGACTTGAACCGTCGCGTCCAGCGCCACGCCAAACGTCCTGTTCAAGTTCTTTACAGCGAATACATCAACACCTACCACTTTCGCGGTGGAAATTGGACGGATTTGCATAGGAAGTCGGAAAACTGTCAACTGTGCACTACTCAGATTGATCGTCACTTGCATCGATCGTAAAGATGCGGGCTCACTCACTTCGACTTTGAGGACTGGATCAACGTCTCCCCAACGAATTGGATTTTTCACTTGCACGTTTGGTCTCACTTTTCCAGACTTGACATTCTTTAAAGCGTCGTGTATGCATCGATAATCGCTCCCACATATGTCAAAAAATATGGGCTTCACTTTGATATCGCTCTTGTCGTCGATTTCATGCACCACAACGGGCCCGTTATCAATTCTGGTGTGTTTAGATATGCTCACCTCTATGGGTTTGCGAGTGATCCTTGAAACCTTTGGCTGCTTCCCAGACGTATCGATGATGGTCATGTCCAGTTCGTGAAGATTTATCGAGGTCGTTTCCAAAACAATTGGAAACCCTTCGTCAGTTGGCTTTGAAGAAAATCCACTCGTCATTTCCACGCTTCCCGGAACGATGATGAAATCATGACCAACGCTGTGACCGTCAAGAGTTGTCGCAGGTAGTGTAATCCTAGGTGCGTCAACTTTTATCGCACTGCGCACCTTCAATTTCGTGAAACCAACGCGCGCGCGATTGCACGGGTGAATAAACTTCTCGATGTGATCAGGCTTTTGCGCTCGAAAGAAGGAAAAGAAAGGACCAATTTCCTTGAGTTCGGGTGTCACGAGGATATCCAGACTTGCAAGCTCAAGCTCTATCGAATGATTCGCGCCGTCCTCTTCCTCTCCATCATCGTACACACGATTCCGTAGCGCGAGAGTGGAAGCGGCATCAGCTGCAGGTTGAACATTCCATTTTCCTTGGGCTGCCATCTTTCCAGTCGCCAACTTGATAACGCCGATGCTCACGCTCGTCAATCGACTTGGAGGGCTTATTGATGTATCCCACGAGAAGTCCGTAACATCTAAAACACCCACTGGCAGAATGTCTTCTTTGGTATGGTCGTAGAGTAAAGTTGCAGTGACCGAGGAAAAACTCGTTCGGATCTCTCGAGCGATACGCTTCAACAGCTCATCGCCAACCATGACTCGCGCAGTTTTTGTGGGCATGATTTTCACGAGCTTGAAACCTCGAGGTCGCAATCTAAAGCGCAATGAAATCAATGCGAGAAGAGTACTGCGGCGCAACTCGAGCTTCAAATTATCGTTCACGCGGATATCGATGAGTTTATCAAGTCCGTCGTACTTGGGATTGTCTTGGCCGCGAATCGTTACTGAAACTGAAACAAACTCTCCATTCTTTTTCTCTCCCGAAGCCGCAATACACTCGCGACCGATCGCATCACTCGAGTATCGATCGTGTAAACGAAGTCCCTCAGCCGCGACCCGTATGTTCTTCTCAGTGCTCGCGAGCGCTGTATCGAAACCAACACGCGTCAGGTACAGAGATGCGAGCGCGCGCTCTGCATCCACATCCAAATCACCGCTCAGATCCTGCGCATCCAATTCGCATGGATGTGCTTCCAGTGGCGCAGATACGTGCAGACCAAACGTGTGAATACTAATTCCGACATGAACTTGTGTCTTACTCGTCTTCAACTCTTTTCGAGAGTCGACAAGGCCGGCGATATTTTCACGCGCTGCGCTATTGATGCGCGCGTACCACGAATCGAATATAGCCGCTTGATCTCGAGTGCTCATCTCATCTCTGCCATCGAATGTTATTATGACTCTCTTATCTTTACGGAGCGAAGAGTGCAAGTCATCGACGGAAAGTACCACTTCTCCGATAGCGATGATGTTCTCATAAGGAGCCAACTGCCCGCATAAATCACTCCGCAGCTTGCTTGCTCCTGCACTCTCAAGCAGGTCAAGACGCATAGATCTGGTGGCTTTACTAGCATCGATGAGCGTGACATCGAGTGCCATGGTGTGCTTATCTTTAATCAGTGATATTTTACCAGGTATCCACGAGAGCTTTGTGTGTTCGTCGACTTGTAAAATCATCGCATCGGCTGTGTCAAGCGAAGTCGCCTGTGCAGGATTCGATTTTGAATTTGTCTGAGGTTTCAACGATTTAATCAATCGTCGCAATTTGAATACTCGCTCGGGAGAAACAAAAAAATCGAACGTTGGAAATTCGGTTCTCATGGACAAGTTTGGAGATTCCGACGCACGGCTCAGGCTCTGCATCACGGTCACTGTGTACGCAGGCACATCCAACATCGGGAGAACGACGGGCTCGTATTCTCCCGTCCGAGTCGAGTTTATACTCCAGTCGTTACAGATAAATCCGGCGTGGAAACCATCGGAGCACACTCTGAATGTGTTGCACGCATCTCGCACGTCGGCGTCTTGCGATGCTACTTCAACTTGCCCAACTTGCAACCGGAAGTTCGCATCGTCTGAAGCCAGCATGATGACCGACTTTTCCATCTTTACATCCAATCGGAGTTTTGGTTTCACCTTGAATGCACCTGCATGCTTTTCGATGGCGTCTGTATGAGACTTTTGACTAGTCTCATCTTCGTAAATGAAAGATTGGAGGTACCCCGAGGTAACCTTGTGCCGCACAGCCACTTGCGCGACTCTATCCACGGGTTCTCTGAGTACGTGCACAATCGACTTTTTCAGCAGAGCCTTAAGATAAATATCCTCCTTGGCGCTGGAGTCACCCTTGATCATTTGCACCTGTATCGCACTCGATGAGACCGCATCGCTCCACGAGTCTACCTGTGATATGCGCGACGCGTTGCAGTCTGGGCTCAAAGTCTCTTCTGCCTTCATGTTCATATCTACCAGCGTGCCTTCTGGACTCAACACGGCAAGACTCCGAATTGCAGCGCGCAACTCCGTTCTTTCCGTACCAAACATTCTGGAAAAAGCAAGTTGATTAATGTTGATTCGGAATATTTCATGCTCCGAAGTCGCCAAGCTGGTAATTTCATCGTCCACCATAACGATCAAGACGTTCTTAACACTGACTATGGTGGCGATTTCGACTGACGATGTCACAGCACAGTTTTCCAACTCCATACTGCGCTTACTCAATTGCATCGTAGTTTCCAAATCTTCCTGCCACGTCGCCGGCTCGTCCTCTCTCTGAGCCTGTCGAGCGCGCTTTTGTTTGTGAACCAAATCGAGCGAATCACGCTTACGCACGGCGCGCGCGATCCCTCTGATGGGATTTGTGAGTCCTTTCAAGACTTTCACGGTATTCTTTGCTCCTCCACCAGCAAGACCAAACATTGTTTTGACGACCTGCTTCTGATGAAATCGTTGAGTGCGCTCTCTTTTGACCGCCTGTTGTACGCCACCAGATTCCCTATATTGGGAATGAGCCAAAGTCCTGAAAGTGAAGATGGCGTGCACAGGCAAACTCTCTTCAATCTGATCGATTTCTTCTAAAACACCGAGTTTGAGCTTCGGCGGCCAGCGCTTGTTACGCTGGTCCACGCGTTCGGCGACTAAACACTCCGGAGGGGGAGGCAATTCTCGCAGATAACGCAAGTACAAAGGCACGTAGCGCTCGCGAGCGGCGCTGATGCGGACCATATCATTGACGCTCGAAGCGAAATCTAGACCACGATGTCGTTTCATCTCATTGACGTGCATTTGTACACCTTGAATGGCGAAGCGCCACCAGTCGGCGGCGTTTCCACGCACGCTCGCGCGCGGACGAATGCTTGCGTACGTGTACCGCACGCGACTGGCGCGTAATTTCGCGTACATCGCGTAAAACACTCTCAACTGTGTCGACCTAATGCTAACGTGCACCGATTTGACATCCATCTGAAGGTTATGCAAGGGTTCGTTTTCGTCACCGTTCGGACTTCGTCTTGTGTACATTGCGGTTGCGCGCATCGGTCCGAATATGTAACACTTCGGAACTCTGTGACGAGTGCCGTTGCTCCCGTTACGCGGCACATCGTCGATTCTGAACACGGACGACATTTGAGAGACGAAATATTCATCGCTCATGCCCACCCAACCCTTGGGATGGTCCGCCGCAACGGACGGTGAACCGGCGTCAGTGTACACGCCAATTTGTTCCAAATTGATCACCTTTCTCAATCCCTCCGCAAATCCCCCAACCTGAAACGCGACTCTCATGTCCTTGTCCACCGTCGTCAGCGCCATTCGTTTGAGCACGAATCCCATCCCACATGGCGCGCGATTGTCATCGCACTCGCCCTCGATGCGCACGTGCACCTTCGCGACTTCCACCATGGTGTTCGCAAGCGCGACGTCAATCAAACCCGCTATACCGCTCCTCTTTTTCATCATACTGATTCGTTTCACCGTCTCATCTTGCGCCTCTAAAGTATCCGCATCAACAATCGGATTCCATCGCAACCATGCCTGTTCCGCGGCGTCCACCGCGCGTCTCGTCGCCTTGAGCGCCTTGGCTCGCCTTCGCTCGGCGCGTTCGCTCTCGCTCCCCTCCGCCGTCGTCCCTTCACCCTTCTCATCGATCTCCGCCACGACGTAGACGCCGTGAAACGTCACTTTGATTGCATCTTTACCCAAATTTCTCCACGGTATCTGCAATCGCAGTTCATCGACGAATCCGTATCGCACGCGAACGCTCGGCTCGTCTAAAATTTTCGTCAGCGCCGACGCGCGCACGCGCACCCGACGTATCCGCACGTCCCCGTTCAGGACGCCGACGCGGACGTCGCCCTCATCGATGCCCTCGAGAAAAGCGCCGAGCCTGGAATTCAGCGCATCGGTCAGCTGTTTCTCGAACATGGCGGCGTCGAGCGCGCTCGAGGAGGAGGAGGACTTCGCGCTCGAGGTCCGTTAATCCACCCACGCACGCACGCGTTCGACACCGCCGACGACGCGTGAGACGTGCGCGCGCGCGAACGAGCGCGAAAATAGATACGAACCGGCGTGCTGCGCACTCGAGATGGACTCGCCGCCGGTCTCGTCGCGCCGCGCGCGCTCTGTCGCCGTTCGCGCGCGGTCGCCGTCGCAATCGCCGACTTTTTCCCGAAAGCACGGGTATAAAATAACGGACACATGATCAATATTTAAATATATATAGATAGATCAAAGTAGCATAATGAGCATACAGTTGATAGCTTAAAACTCTTCTCAATGCGGTACACGTGCCTTTTATGCGTGCGCTCCACCGTTGTCTCGGGAGGGGACCGTTGCATGAATCGCGGGCACCCCGGCGACGGAAGACGCGCGCGCGCGACCGCGACGAGGAGCGCGACCGCGAATCGACGCGCGACGAACGCAAACGACCATGTTACCTCCGCCTCGAGGACCCGGGGGCGGTGTCTCGCGCGCGGGCGCGTCGAACGCGTGCGGAGGACTCGGATGGCGAGGGGACGCGAGCGGTGCCTCGGGACGGCGTCGCCGCGCGTCGACGTCGGGACGCGCGCGCGGACGACCGATGGAACGGAGAGGAGACGCGCGCGGTGACGCCGCGGGACGCGCGCGGTCGATCAAAGAGCCGAACGGGGCGACCGGTGGGACGACGGACGGGAGGGGAGGCGCGAGCGGCGGAGGCGCCGGCAAGCAAGGGGGCGGCGGCGGATTCGGGAGTCTGTGGGACAAGGCGGCGGAGCTCACGAAGAAGGCGTCGGCTTCAGCGTCGTCGTTGGCGTCATCGACGCAGGACGTGGTGACGAAGCAGTTGGACGAAAAGGCCAAGTTGATTCAGCCGTCGATGAATGTGGCGGTGGACCACTTTGGGCCGACGGCGAGGCAGATTAATAACCTGTTGAAGCCGATCACGACGCCGATACGCAACGAGTGGATGAATCTGAAGCCGGAAACGAGAAGAGTGTTGAAGGGTGGGTTTTTTGGTGCGTTTTTCGGGAATCTCATCTTGGGATGGCCGGCTCGCGCGGACCGCAAGCGTTTGAGACGCAAGGTGGAGCAAATGCACCTCGAGCGCACGAAGATGCTCGTGGATGACTTTTCGCTCGAGCGCGAAGTCTTATCGCTCAACGCGGAAAACAGACGTCTCGAAAAGCGCACGCTTCGCGCGGAGATGGCGTTGAATGCCATCAAGCGACGTCTGGGTGAGTACGTCGTCCAACCATCTACGGATACGAAATTCGCCGACCCAAACTTGCAAGGAGTGATGCCCGGCGCGCCCTGGGCGAACGATTTGCTCGATGCCGTGGGCGCCCGCGTGGATGGAACGGCCAACGGGGGTGACGCGAATCCCACGGCTGTGAACGCGGTCTCGAACCGCGGTGGTGATTCCAAGGATGCGTGGAGTCGGCGCGACGAGGCGTGGGCGCACGCGTTCACGCTCGCCTCCGAGGAAGCGTCGAGCGATGGTGGTGAGCGCCCCACGAAGTGAGCGCCACGATGTCTTTATCGGCATTTCACGTGCGAAGAAAACCGATCGAACTCTCGCATTTGCTGCTACGTACTCAATTTCACATCACATCATCAAATCAACAAATCTACAACTACCGACCCACCTCTATCTACTGTGCCAACTTTAGCGCTTCCAATACTTCGACATCTTCGGTCTCGAGTAAATCGAATTCCGCCGCCTCCTCGAGTTTCACCACGGCCTGAGCTAAACACTTGGCCGGCAGAGGTATCGGACCGTCACTCTCCGCCGTGAGAGAAACGAGACACATCTCGGACACGGCACGATACGCCGTCGTCTTCAAAGCCGCGCCGAGCATGTAACTTAAACTCTTCGCGTTCGCCCCTTCACACGCGCCAAAACTCTCACCGTAATACCAATTGAAACTCTCCAACGTTTTGAAGTCGCCATCACCCTTGGCTTCCGCGAACAACACCAGCGCGCGCTCGAGTCGCGTCTCCGTATGCCGCCGTCTCGCCGCCTCGAACTCTCGCAGCGCCGCCATGACGTCTGGGTGCGCCTTGTATCCACGGCTCTGATCCCAACTCGGACTCTCTCTCGCCGCCGTTTTCAACGTCTTCAACGTCTCCGCGCGCGCGCACAACTCGGCGTGCGCCTCCGCCACTCGCGTCGTCGCCTCGGCTTCCGTCGTCGCCGCCGCCTCGGGCGCGGGCCTTCGCTCCCTCGCTTTCGCCTCCCTCTCCATCTTCCGACGCTCCGCCTCCGCTTTAAACTCCCTCACCTGTTCGCGTTTCTCCTCTTTCCGTTTCTGTTCGCTCGCGCGCGCGTCAGTCGCCGCGTCGCGTCTTCTCCGTCTCGAGCGCGAGACGGTCGCTTTTACGAACTCGCGCCCATCGACGAACGCGCGCGTCGACGCACCTGCCGACTCGCCGGGGATCTCTTACACACGACGCGCACCGCGCCGCGCGCGACGATGGACGCGACCGCCATCGCGCGCCGTCGTGTGACGACGCTCCCGCGCGCGCGGCGAGCGAGGAAATGAAACCTACGCAATTTGGGGGCGCGAGTCTCGACGTCGCCGTGCGATGACTACGGGATGTGATGCTACACGTGGACTAAGAAACGATCGAGCGCGCTCACTTGCCGCCGCCGACGACGCGCTCGACGTACGGACGAAGCGACGTCGTCGCGAGTCCGCTCGGGACGATGTAGTCGGGACGCTTCCAGGGGACGAGCTTGTAGGCGCCGACGCGCGTGCGCTCGCCCGGGTTGATGGCGCCCTTACCCTTGTAGAAACCCTTCTTGGCCATCTTCGTCGTGAGCGTGTTGAATCCGACGCGACGCGCGCGTCGGGCGAACGCGACGGCGGCCGTGGCGAAGACCATGCGCGTACGGTTCTGAGGCGCCCGGCGCCGGCGCCGAGGGTCGCGGTACTCGCGAGCGGTCGGTCACGAGCGGTTGATCAACTCTTGATTAATACATAATAGTTTAAAAACGTCTACGAGGCGGCACCGGCTCCCGTCCGCGAGGTTGCTGTGATGTACACCGTCTCTCGTCTCTCACTCGACTGTGGTCTTCGCGTCGACTAAACACAGCTGTCTGAATCTGTTGGCCATGTTGGTTTGCTGATTTTCGGATCTATCGAGTTTCCCCTGCACGCTCACCTGAGGAAGCACGTAGACTTGCTTGCGCAGGGCGCGTAAAGCCTGCATGTCGATGGTGCTGCCCGACTTGACGGAGTGGCGAATGGAGTTTGCTTGACTCATTCGCACGACGTAAAAGTCGCTGCTTCGCATATCACATCCAGCATTTTTTATGATGCAGGCGTTTTGAGACAGTTGTTCGCACGCGCACGACGCTGGGCATCTAAATGTGACCCCCTCTCGCCCGCCTGCCATCGCTTGTTGCTCGAAAAAGTACGGGCGGTAACCCAGGCGCACCGTGTTCCAAGACACGGTCGAGTTCAACATGCTCAACAACCCGTCGACGTTGATGTCCTCGGCGGTGAGATCTTTCGTCATCGCGTCTTCTTCCATGATCGTGATGGTCTCATAACCGTTCACTTTCGCATCGAGCATCGCGTGCACGTGCGACATCGACGCCTTTCGCCAGTGGTCGGCGCCGTTGCGACTGTAGCACGGATCGACGTCCGTCCCGTGCACCGTCGTGACGCGCCCGGCCCACTCCGGTGGAATTTCTAATCTATCACACTTCATGCAAATTATGTACACGTGCTGACCCAACAACGCCAAACGCGCGCCCGAGTTTGAAACCTTCAAACACGAGTTTTCGTTTCGGGCGTTGCACCCGGGGGACCACTTGCTGCCCACGTGCTCTTCAAACTCCGCCTCTCTCCTCCTTCTATTGCGCATCGCACACACGTACTCGTTCGGCTGTCCGATCCACGCCGCTTCGGAAGGATCCTCCGAACCTTTGAAATCGATCGCTTTCCTCGCGCGCCACGGTTGACGCGCCGGCGGCGTCTCCGTCGCGCCCGCCTCCGCCGCCGCCTCCCTCCTTCGCGCCGTCCACCGCCGCCCCAACTCCGCCTCATCTTCCCCCCCCAAACGCGCGACGCCCGCGGTACTCCCACCACCGGTCGTCGAATACAACGCGTACGCCGCGCACCCGACCACACCCACCATCACGGCGACGACGCCCACCGTCCTCGTCGTCGCCGCGCCTCTCGTCGCCGCGCGTCTCGTCGCCCCGCGCTCTTCGTCAAACTCCCCTCCCCCCGCGTCCGACACCCACCCCGCGCGCTCGCCCACCAGCGCGTCTCGCTCACACGCGTCTTCGCACGTCTCCTCCGCGCCTCCTCCGAGCGCGACGTCCAGCGCGCGCGTCGCCCACGCCGACATCGCGTCGTCCAACACTATAGTCGGTGGCGCGGATGTCGGACGCGCGACCGCACGAGCGCTCGCCTCCGCGTCCGCGCTCGACGAACGAACGCGACGAGACGCACGCGAATCGCGCGTCCGACGCTCGCGGCGTCCCGCTCGAACGCGCGAGTCGCGCGCGTCGAGCTCTCGAGCGCGCGCGATCGACCGCCCGCGCGCGCCCGCGGGCCCGCCACACGCGGCATCCTCGATCGCATGCAATGTACCTCGAATACGGCATTATTCTACGTAGTGCAGCGTACATGTGATCATAGTATCCGATAGTACCTGGGTGTAGGTTTCCCCACAAAGTCGGACGAATGTCCCACTGTTCCATCACAACGAACACCATGAAATCGCGGAAACGCACCATCGAGCCGCGCGCGCGCGAGGCCGTCCCCCCGGATGCGGCGCGCCACCGCCGGTGCCATTCTTTCTTTCGTACGCGTGATCGTGTATTCGTCGTGCGTGTACGGTCCGTATGTCCGGTCGCGTGTTGTGGAGACGGTGCGCCCGCCGACGCGATGGCGCGTGGCCTCGGCGCGCGCGCGGCGCGTTCGCGCGCGCGGTCGTCAGAGCGCCTCGTCCATCGGTCCTCCGGCCGCGGACGGCGCGGATGTCGGTGATGTCGGTGGTGCGCCCGTCGGCGTCGGTCGCGCGCGCGGACGCGCGCGTGGAGGCGCGATGCGGGAGGTTGGGGCGCGCGACGACGACCGCGGTGGGAGTGGTTCGTCGACGACGCGGGACGTTCGCGCGCGGGGGAGGGACCGGCGCGAGCGTCGCGAGGGAGGAGGGGGCGGTGGTGGACGCGTCGTCGTCTCGCGCGCGCGTCGCCGTGGTCGTTCGGGCGAAATCGTCGCGCGATGGTGAGGAGGTTTGGGCTCGCGTCGGCGCGGGGACGCCGACGCGGCGTCGGGATGTTCGCGCGCGTCACGCGTCGTGTTGCGGTGGAAATGAGAGTACGCCTCGATCGATGGATGTGGGCGCGTCGCTGAGCTCGGATGAGGATGAATTCGTGTCGCAGGCGGGGATGTTGGCGACGAGCGGCGGCGAGGGTCAAAGGTCGGCCGTCGAGCGCGTGTTGGACGCCGTGTTCGAGGCGACGGGCGTGCGTAAGGTGGCGGATTTCTTGTATGGGAACGCCATGGTGGCGGTGTTGGCGTTGGTGTTGTTCGCCGTCGGTGGGATCGCGCACTTGGGGGCGCACGGCGGAGGCGCAGGGTTGGTGCAGACGTCGATGGCGGCCCAGGTTTCGAAGGTGTGCGTGGCGCTCGTGTACTTCTTGGCGGGGACGCCCGAATTTGTGAACTTGGCGTACGATCTCGCCGCGGGGCGCGTGAACATACACGTGTTGACGATTTTAGCCGTGTTGGGAACTATCTTGCTCGGATGCGCCATGGAAGGGGCATTGTTATTGGTGTTGTTCGCGGCGGCGCACTTCGTCGAGAACCGTTTGACATTGCACGCGAGAGGTGATTTAAAGGCTCTATGGGGCACTGTTCCGACGACAGCGGAGATGGTGACGATGAACGCGGATGGGAATCCAGATCTTGGGAGCTTGCGTGAGGTTCCGGCGGCGGATGTAGACGTGGGGACGATGATTTTCGTCAAGGCGGGACATCAAGTTCCCTTGGACGGCGTCGTCGTGCACGGAAGCGCTTTGGTGAGTATTCAACACATCACGGGCGAAGCGTTACCGGTGATGAAGAGATACGGCGACGAGATCCCCGCGGGGGCGATGAACACTGACGGCGCGCTCGTGGTGAAGAGTTTACGTTCGAGTGAGGAGAGCACCCCCGCGCGCATCGCGCGTCTGACTGAGGCGGCGCAAGCGCGTCGGCCGAAAGTTTCGCGGTTGATCGATGCCATCGGTGATCGGTACAGTAAAGCCATCTTGGCCATCACCTTTATCAGCATGATTGTTGCTCCGCTAGTGCTCGGAATTCCGTTCCTTGGTCGAAGTGGCGCCATGTATCGTAGCTTTGCATTTCTCACCGCGGCGGCGCCCTGTGCGTTGTTGATGTCACCCTTGGTGTACGTGGCGGCCATCGGCGCCATGGCTCGCCGAGGCGTGCTCATTCGCGGTGGGTTGACCTTGGACGCGCTCGCGGAGGTTGGCGCGGTGGCGCTGGACAAAACCGGAACCATCACCACCGGTCAGATGACGTGCTCGAGCATCACACGATTTGAAAACGGTGCGCGTCGGAGCGACGTCGCAAGCGCATCGCCAAAGGCGTTGGCTTATGCTTTGAGTTTAGAGCGCGGATCGTCGCATCCCATCGCGACGGCGGTGACGCAAACCGCACGCAGCATTGATTTACCGGACGTCGGTGCCGTCAAGGATTATAAATTAGTCGCCGGACGCGGTGTCGAGGGCACGTTCGAGGGCAAGCGCGCGAGATTCGGAAGTCCCGATTTCGCGCTCGAATTGTGCGATAGCGGTGCGGACGAGTGCTTGGCCGAAGTGAGTGCAAAGGAGGGTGAGATTCTCTCCGTGCTTACGATTGAGGGCGAGACTCCGGTGTTGTTTAGCTTCAAGGATACGTTGAATCCACAAGCGCCGGAGGTGGTGGAGTCTCTTCGAAGCGGCAAGTGTCGAAGAAGTTGGTGGGAGTCAGAGAGCAAGGCTGTGGGCGTGGACGTCGTCATGCTCACGGGCGATACCGAGACAAGCGCTGCAACCATGGCGGAGGCGATCAAACTCGAGCCCAAGGACGTGCATGCTGGTTTGGCGCCTTCGCAAAAGTTGGAGCTTGTGGAAACGATGCGAGAACGCGTCAAGTCGACGCGATACTCTCGAGTCGCCATGGTGGGCGATGGTATCAACGACGCGCCGGCGCTCGCCGCCGCCGACGTTGGCGTTGCCATTGCGTCGACTCCTAGCGATGCCGCGGCGAGCGCCGCCGACGTTCTCTTTCTCACCAAGGACGAGGGCGTTATCTCGCAATTGCCAGAATTGTTTTCAGTGGCTGAGCGTACGAGACGAGTGTTGCGACAAAACATTGCCCTGGCAGTGGTGTCCATCATCGGATCCTCTGTGCCCGCCCTCTTCGGCGCGTTCCCGCTTTGGCTGGCGGTGCTCTTACACGAAGGCTCAACGCTGATGGTGGGGATGAACTCAGTTCGTTTACTCGTTACGTTCGGTCGTCAACCCCTCTCCAAGGGCACCAAGCTCGCGCTCACCGGTTTCACTGTGTTTTGCTGCTTGGGCGCCGCATACACCATGTGCAGCGAGGCCATCGCTATTTGGATCAGTCACTTGCACTTGTTGCATTGGATGAACGTGGTGACGGCGTTCAAATCTGCCTGGGCCGGTTTATTGGCCGGTTGTTTGCATACCCTGACCGGACCGGATCACTTGGCGGCGCTCACGCCATTAACTGTCGGCCCAAGCCGCGCGCAAAACGCCCTCATGGGCGCCCTGTGGGGATTCGGTCACAACACGGGTCAAATCCTCTTCGGTTGTATCTTCATTCTCCTCAGAGATAGGTTGCCGCTGAACATGGAGGTGATCGGTCAGTTCGGACAGGGCATTGTGGGCTTGACGCTTATCATCATCGGCGCGTTGGGTTTCTGGGAGATAGTGGGCGGACACTCGCACTCGCACTCGCACTCCCATTCGCATTCACATCCGCACTCGCACTCTCACGGCACCGATACGCCTGTGAAGCGCGATAGTAGTTTCATCTCGTGGACGTACATCACCGGTACCATCCACGGGTTACAGCCAGATTCATTATTTCTCCTCTTACCCGCGCTGGCACTTCCGCGCGTCGAAGCCATTTCATTCTTGGCGACGTTCTTCATTGGAACTATGATCTCCATGGGCACGTACACATATTGCATTGGTGCGGGGACGGCTGCGCTCGAGAAGAATAACCCGAAGTTTGTGAGCTACATTTCGCGCGGTTCAAGCGCGGTCGCGCTCGGCTTTGGTGTGTTATTCGTCGTCAGCGCAATCTTTGGCTTAGACCTCATTTAAGCGCAACGATAGAATTGTAAGTGACTGTAGGCTGGAAAAACAACGAGATTAAAGAAACAACGAAAGGACTAGTTCATATTTCAAGTAATCTTAAGCTCTCTTAGGCACGTACGGGGCGAACAATACCGCGGAGTTGTGTCCACCAAATCCGAAAGAGTTGGACAACGCAACCTTCACATCAATCTTTTCCCGAGTCGGGCCGACTAACATAGAGGTATCGACGCCTTCATCCGGAGTTTCCAAGTTGATGTTCGGGTGGACCTCTCCGGTTGTGATCGCCTTGATGCACACGACAGCCTCGACGGCGGAAGCAGCGCCGAGCAAGTGGCCTATCATGCTCTTCGTGCTATTGATTTTAGCGCCCGACGCCTTGAACTTGTTCTGCAACACGCGGAGTTCGGCAAGATCGCCAGCCGGAGTGGATGTTGCGTGCGCGTTGATATAGTTGACATCTTCAGCCTTCACATCAGTCAATTCGAGCGCCTTGTCGATGGCAAAGTTGACACCCACACCGTCGGGTCGCGGCTCTGTCATGTGATGCGCATCACACGTCGCGAATCCACCCAAAACTTCCGCTACGATCGGCGCGCCACGCTCGAGCGCGCTCTCCAAGGACTCGAGAACGAGCACACCGGCACCTTCACCCATGACAAAACCGTCACGATTCGCATCCCACGGTCTGGAGGCAGCCGCGGGATCGTCGTTACGTGTACTCAGCGCCTTGGCGGCGGAGAATCCAGCCATACCGACGGGAATGACGCACGCATCGCTCGCCCCAGCGAGCATCAAATCGGCCTCACCGTTTTGAATGTGCATAATACTATTTAAGATGCAAAAGTTACCCGTCGCACACGCGGACGCGATCGAGTAGTTGGGTCCCATGAAGCCAATATCCATAGCCGTCAGCGCGCTCCCCATGTTGGTAATCGCGAACGGAATGCAAAACGGGTTCATCTTCCTGTGCCCAATCGTCACCAAATTCTCCGTCGCCGTCGCAAAAGTCTGCATACCTCCCAACGCGCTCCCGATGAGACATCCAGCCTTGGATTTATTCACGTAATGCGCACCCGCCTCGTCGTTCCAATTCACCCTTGCATCCTCCAGCGCCCGTTTCGCCGAGACGATCATGTACGAAATGTACGGATCCACCCGTCGCGCCATCTTTTTATTCATGTACTCCCCCACCTCAAACTCCTTGATCTCACCGGCAAACTTGGTACCGATCTCGCTCGCGTCCCACTTGTCGATGTTCGCGATGGCGCTCTCGCCTCGGCACAGTTTTTCATACACCTCATCCACGTCGCAGCCGTGCGCCGTGACCGCGCCCATGCCCGTGATCACCACGCGCTTCTTCCCCCGATGATTCAACAAATCGACGTCTTCGCTCGACGCGCGCGTCTCGACGCGTCGAGCGCGTCGTGCGCGCGTCGTTCGTCGTTCGATCGCCGCGCGCGCTAATCCTCGCGGTGGCGCGGACGCGCGAAGCGTCATCGTCGCCGCCGTCGACATGTTCGCGTCGCGCGGGCGCGAGAGTGCGCTCCGTCGTCGTCACGTGTCGCGACGCTCGATGGACGCGCGCGAGCGTCGTCGTGTGTGGAGACGCGCGCGATCTATCCGCGCGCTCGATGGATAAGTTGGCCCAAACCCTCGGTGGGACGGGACGCGCGCGGAGGCGCGGAGAGGCGCGGAGAGGCGAGATGAACGCGATTACACGGTGAGAGAGGCTAGTGTTCGTCGTCCGAATCGATGTCACCGTACTCCCACACGCCGTGGTGGGCGCGACGGGCGAATTCCTGGGCGTCGAGCATGTCGTCGAGGAGCGGTTTGGCGAGTCGGCGAGACGCGGCGCGGACGTCGACGCGCGCGAAACCGGCTTTGAGAACGTCGATGGCGATGGATTCGGTGGTATCTTCGTCGCGGAAGAGGGTGACGGTGAAGGTCGGGGGAGCGTCGGCTTGCCACGGTTTGGTGGTGGGGGAACGATCGCGAGCGTCGATTTTGGCGTAGAAGACGCGGCCGGAGAGGAGGTCGCCGACGCACGTCGCCGCTTGGTACCCGTAATCGGAATCGATGCGCGGAATTTTGAGGTACGAGAGCGCGCAAAAGTTTGCCATCGGTGGAATGGTGGTGGTGGTGACGCTCGCGTCCTTTAACGGGCGCAGACGGCTGAATGGAACCTCTTCACAGTTGCCGAAATCGCAGTAAAAGACGCCAACGGGTTTGTCGCCGACGCGCCGCTCCGTGACGATGGCTCTGGACCATTTATCATCGCCAGTGTACTTGGCGGCGACCGCATCGCCAGGTTTCGGTTCGAAGACACCGTCGAACGGCTTTGTCGCGTCCTCGCCGTCGTACAGTTCGGCGAGTTTCTTGGTCACCTCATCGATTTTGCTTCCGTCGAGTTTCTGCGCGTAGAAACGACCGCCGGCGACGCACTCAGTGACACCGACACGCAAGACTTCTTCGCTCGGACTCTCGTTTTCGACCTGTTTCGGCGCCGCGACGGGAGGGACCCAATCTCTCCAGAGGCCAGCCTTGAGCTCCCGCGCGGCGGCTTCTATCTCGACGAGCGTGCGACCGCCGCGCACTCGATCCGCGGGGAACGACGGATGTAAACTGCCCAATCCCGCGCGAAGGATCTCTTCGCCCAGATTCAATCTTCCTTGATCGGCGATCAGAGTGCCGAGGAAAATACCACTTCTATCTACGGAGTCGACCTCGATCTCTACCTCTCTTTGAAGGATTTTGTTTCGCGTGTACGCCAACGCCTCGGCGGCATGCGGCTCGTCGCGCTGAGGACAGCGAACGCCGGCGAGGCAGAACGCGATGACGGCGCCTTCCTTCGGAATGGACACGCGGATCTTGTGACCGGCAGCCACGTACTCGACCATCGCGTGGCACTTGCCCGCGCGCTGAAGGAACGGAAGGAACGTCTTCGCTTTGTGCGCGTTGATGCTAAAGTCATTCATCCTGTGCACTGGAGGGTCGCGGTTCTTGTTGTGCATCCCTTTCTTACTCTCCACTCCCTTCTTCTCCGCCGCGATGAGATCATCGTAATCCGCCGCGCGCTCTTCCTCGGAGCGGTGACGAATGCAGGCGGCGAATCCGCGAACGAGGAGCAATTCTGCGACGTTGAGTACGTTGCCGTTCGGCGTGCCCACCTTCACCGTGGCAAAGTGCAGCGTGCGCTCGTTCGCGCCCTCGCCAATCTTTCGCGCGTAGTCCATGTTCACGGACACCACCTGGCCGATAAGGCGAGAGATTAAGAACTCCTTTGCCTCGATCGCCCAGGGTTCGTGACGCGCCTTTTCGTCGCGAGAGTTTGAAATTCTAGGGGCGCGAATGGAACTCAAGTTGATTCTTCTCTCCGACACGTCTTGGCCCGACGTCGGAACGACAGAGATGCAATCGCCGGAGATGATCTCCACCACACGAGCGTCGAACGTTTTCACCGTCATGGAGTTGATGGACGACACGGGCGGCACGTATCCGCGCCAGATTCGGAGCTGTTGTTCCTTGGCGGTTTTCTCAGCGGCGCGAAGCTTGGACGCGCCGCCGATCATGGCCGCCGCGCTCGCCTCGTGCACCTGCGCCAGACCGAGTCGACATAAACTTTCCCCGACGTTGACGAACTCGGCATCGTTGACGTCCGCCGGAAGAATGGACCCGATGAAATTATTCCTTCGATCCACCCCCTCCAAAATGACGCGCACGTCTCGATGAAGCAACGACATCTCCGTGAAATGTTTCGCCTCGATCGCGAACGGTTCGGGCGTCTGTTCTGTCCCGTCCTCATTCTTCACCCCCTTTCTTCCCATCGACGGCACGGTGATTCCCGCGATGCACACGGTGATGCTCTGATCGCGCGTCGCCCCGTCCGCCGTCAGCGTCATCTTCACCGTCGCCCCGTTGAGCACGTACTCCACGGTCGCCGGCGTCGGTCGCATCTTCAGCGCGTCCATCACGTCCTCCGCCTTCATCGGCGTCCCCACCGTTCTCTGACTCCCCATCGCCATCACCGCCGGGTCTTTACTCCACATCCCGACCTCCTCCGCCTTGGCTCGCAGCTCCGTCTCCTCCAACTCCTTCGCGTTCCCCGCTCGCTCGCTCCCACCCTGTTTCACCCTACACAACCCTTTCGCCACCTGTGACACGCTCACATTCTCCCCGTTCTCCGTGAACACCACCCCGAACGATCGATTGATGCTCTCCACCTCGTACTCGACGGAAAACGTGACGGTTTTCCCGGCGAGCGCGCGGCGCAAACCGTCCCTCGACGCGCGCGCGAAAGGTTCATCCTTGACGCTTCCATCGCGTCGACCGAGTCTCGGCGCGACGATGGAGGCGAGCGTGAGGGTTTTCTCCAACCCAGGCGGCGCCTATCGTCGCGGAAAGCGCGCGCGCATCGTCAGTCTTTGTCCGATCATCGTCGGCTCCTGGATGTTTTCGGAGCTGTGTCGTCGCGACGCCGTGCGTCGATTGCGCGCGACGCGGGTCGATCGACGCACTCCTGGGGCGGCGGGAGCGGCGATGACGACTTGATCACCGCTTGGGACCGCCTTGACGACGCCTCGAAGCCAACCGGTGGGCATGGCGAGGCCTAGACTGAGGACGGGGTCGAGGGGAGGAAAGGCTCGGGTCGACGCCGACGACGGGACGGGACGGGACGGGACGACGCACTTTGTGTTTGCGTTTTACACGGGCGCGGTGATGACGCGCATGTATCTAGGTACCCTTGAGACGGTACTTTTCGTTGCGCTTACGACGACGATCGAGGGCTTTGAAGATGGATTCTCGCACCGACGCGTCGACGTGCATGTTTTCCAAATCCGTCATGGTGAGGTAGTTGAGGACGCGGCGGGAGACGCCGTACGCGGCGAATGCACCGGCAAAGTGTCCCCAACCGTGGGTATCGAGCCATCGTAAGACGGTCTTGTCGCCGGCGTACTCGACGTTGACGATTTTGTTGAGGGCGATGCGACGTTGGTCGGCGAGGGGGGTGGCGGAAACGTCGGCGTCGACGGGACCCGAGGCGTCTGCGGACGCGTTCGGTGGTTGAGACGACGTCGCGGCGTCGGTGACGTCGGTGGCGGCGGTGGCGGCGGCGACGGGGTTGTTGACTAAATCGCCGCCGGATTCGCTCTTCGAGCGCTTCATCTTGAGGACTAATTTCGGATTTCCATCCGCGTCGAGACTCTGCACCGAGGTGGCGCGCTTCAACTTTTCTTCGGCGGCGCGCGCACGCAATCCTTCGAGTTCTTCCAAAACCTCTTGTTCCGTCGGTACGTTCTTATCTTTCGGCCACGGTGCGTCGTAATTTTTCGTTTCGATCGGATCGTTCGCCTCGTCTTCCGGAGGTTCTTCCTCTCGATCGCTCTCCGCCTCCGCCTCGTACGTCCCGTCCACGACGGCTTTGTGTAAATCTTCGCGAGTCACTAAATCCCGCATCGGGTCTCCCTCCGGAAACGCCCTGGCGAGTATGGCGTGCATGACATCGACCGCTTTAAACGCCGCGCGTCGCACTCCCATCATGTACCCGAGTCGAAACGTTTCGCGTCCCTCGTGCAGTTCGCCCGAGAGTTCGTACAAACCTCGCGCCGCCTCTCGGCAGTTCATGGCTTCGAGAACCTGCTCCATAGATATCGGCTCACGCATCGTCTCGTTCTCGTGACCGCCGTGGTACTCGAGTGCTAATCGTCCGGGCGCGCCACCGTCCACCCCGCGTCGCGAACTCGGTCTGGGACGATACACCAAGCCGTCCTCGTCTTCGTCTAGACATTCACAAATTTCATTGGCCAAATTCAACACCTCTTCGTCGCCGTCGTCGTAATCAATTTTACTGTACACTACACCCTCCGGAGTGGTCTCTTGCATCACCACCATTCCCGAGTACCACGTGTCGTCGCTCGGCCAGTACACGCGCACGCGATTACCGATGGAAAAGTTGAAATTATTCCCTCGGCGAGGCGCGACAGCCGCGCGAGGACGCCCTCGTCCCCTACCCGAGCCTCGCGGTCGACCGCGACCGCGACCGCGTCCACGACCGCCTCGCGGGTCTCCGCTCGCGGGTCGCTTGCGCGGTGCACCCGTGGATAGTTTCACGCGAATCGTCTTCTCACCGCGCGGAATGGCTGACGCGACTTTCTTGTTCAAACCTTCCGTGTGCACGTCTTCGGGATGCTTCTCTTCGTAATCGAGCAAGTATTTTTTGTAACTCTGAATCAAATCGTGCCCGACCGACGTGCATCGATTATCGATGGTATAATTCGCCATGCCCTGGAAGATCTCTCGACTCCACGACCACGGAACTTTGGAGGCTGAGCCATTCGTCTCCCTCGGAAACCCGCCTCGAGCGACGACATTGTGATACAATCCAAACAAATCGAGCTTGTACCCATTAATCGTGCGTTGCGGGAACTGCGACAACTCTGCGTCGACACAAACGAACACACACGACAGTCAAAGTCAGTCCCCGGGTCGATTCATTCGCGCGCGACGACTCATTCACCATCGAAACGCGGCGCTCGCGACTCGAAACCGCGGCGCCGCCGATCGCCGTCCTCCTCAGACGCACCCATATTCTCCGGGCACTCGTGCGCGATCGCCGGATTCGTTCGTAAAAACTTCATCTACGCACAACACACGCCCGTCCCGAGACGCACGCATCGTCAGTCTCATCGCATCACGCGTCACCTCTACCCCGCGCGTCTCCGCGCGAGGTTCGCGGCGGATCCTCGCAATTCGCGATTCGCCAATATCATCCCTCCGTCCCCCCCTCCATCTTCTCCGCGCGCGCACGCACCAAATCTCTCAAGAAATCTCCCTCCACCATCTCTCCCAGAGGTCCGCGCGTCGTCTCCTCGCTCATCGCCGCCATCTCGCGCCGTATGTCTCCGAACACCGATCCTTTTTCCCTCTCGTCGACGTCGCGTAATACTCCCCCTCGTCGTCGCCCTCGTCCCCCGTTCACGACGCGACGCGTCGCGACCGACGACACAAACTTTTCTCGCCCGTCTGCGCCCCCTCTACCGCGCGTTCGCGCGACACCGCGCGCGCGGTCGACGACGCGGTGTCACCACCGCGGTCGGTCCTCGGCTCGTCTCTCGGCGGTCTCGCGCGCGCGGTCCAATTCAAACGCGGACCTTTCGACCGTCGCGGTCGGTCGGACACACACGCGAGAGAGAGCGCGAGAGAGAGGGACATACATACATACCCTCTCTCTCGGCTTCACTACGTAGAGAGAGAGAGAGCGAGAGAGCGAGAGCGCGCGGGAGAGCGCGAGCGAGAGAGGACTCGGGGACGAGTGCGGACTCAAGAGATGCGCGCGCGTGCCGATGACGACCGCGCGCCAATCAAAACGCGCCGTGGGGGGTGCCGTGGATGCCAGGCCGTGCGACGACGCGCGCGCGGCGCGACGAACGACGGACGGCGACGCGCGCGGAGAGGGTGCGCGCGCGCGAGGGCGAGGGAACGACGGGACGCGGGACGCGGGACGTCGGTGCGCGCCGAACGCGGACGAGCGCGGGAAGGACGCGGAAGGATCCCATCGCGTCTGATTCGTGCATTCATTCATTCGCATTCATTCTCATTCATTCGTCACCCTTCGCTCGGACGCGGGGATGCCGTGTGAAGAGGCGCCGGTGATGGAGGAGGCGGAGAGACGGCGCGTGAAGCGGTTGCGGGCGAATCGTGAGGCGTCGGCGGCGTCGAGGAGGCGGAAGAGGGAGTTGGAGCGCGAGATGAGGGCGCGGGTGGGGCGGTTGGAGCGACTGACGGCGGCGCTGGCGAGCGAAAACGCGACGCTGAAGAGCGCGCTGTTGGAGCTGACGTGCGGGGTGCGAGTGGGAGCGGGGGAGGTGATGATGGATAAGGTGCCGTTGCCGAATTGGGACGGGAGGGGGGTGACGGGGAGGGTGGAGGAGAGAGGGGTCGGCGGGAAGACGTCGACGGCGGCGTCGCCGTCGTCGAGCGAGGACGCGTTCGCGGACGATTATACAGAATTTGTGCTTCGGACTAAGCGCTCGAATTCTCAGCGCGTCGCGAGGGCTATCGAAGATGCGAAGATGATGCGGGGAACCGCGCGTCGACGCGTCGGAGAGGGCCCGACGCGCCGAGACGAGCCGCGCGCCGAGCGTACACGCACGATTCATATGCTTGCGAACGCGCTCTCGAGGACGACCCGGTACCGTTGGGAAATCTCGCCGACGAAGACTTTGGCCTCTCGCTCGACTTTTCGGAAGATGACGAGGACTCCTTACTCCGCGACGCGTGTTTCGACGTGCTCGGCGCCGTTCCCGACGTTAGTGAGAACGAGGAGGCGGCGTTCCAAGCGCTTCTCGAGTGCGTCGCCTGAGCGCGCGGGGCGCCCATCTTCGTCGTCGACGGACGGTGTCGACGCAGAGAAGGACGACACGTAGTGTTATGTCATTTTACAACGCCCCGTTTTTCGTCTCGCGTTGTCATCAAATTTTCTACTACTTACTTAAACGATCGCCTCTCCGTCGCGAAATTTCTTCTCCTTTGACTCGGCGTCATTTGCTCGCGCTTCGGCCGAGGGCGACGCCGAGCAGAACGGACAATTTATCGCTCGAGCTTCGACGTTTCCGATCCGACGTCGAGGCTGGAGGTGCGGTCGCGTGGGGAGTTTTAACGTAAGGTATCGATTCGACTTTGTTCCCTTCGTCGTCTCGCGCGCGTTTACGCTCCGTCGGCGTCGCCGAGGACGCGTCTCTCCACAGCGACATCGGATCCATCGCCGTCGACGCGCGCACGGGCGTTCGAGTCTGCGCGTGTTGATGGTACGCATCCACGCGTCCCACCGACGGCGCAGACGTGCGCGCGCTCACTTCGGCGAGGATTTGTCGAAACGCCGGCGCGCCGGGCGTCGGCGACAACGACGCCATCGGCGGCGTCACGGCCAATCCCTCGTGATCGGAAAACCTTCCATTCGCGCGTTCTCTCCTCGACTCCTCTCCCGTGCGCTCGCTCGTCGTCGATCCATCTATCTGAAACCACCGCGCGCGACACTGTTGCGCCGTTCTTCCCGGAACGCTTCGACAAATCAACGACCACTTCGGTCCGAGCCGATTGTACAAATCGCGCAACGCGACGTCCTCCTCCGCGCTCCACGCGCCTCGCGTCACGTTCGGATCCAAGTGTCGCCTCCACCGTCCCATGCACTGCTGATCGGTTCGTCCACCCATCTGACGCGCGATGAGCGCCCACTTGGACCCGTGTCTCTCCTGTAACGCGCGCAACTACGAGTCAACGGCGCGCGGTCAATATCCCGACGCCGATCGCCGTCGACGTCTTCGCGCGCTACTTCGACGCCGATCGACGAGCGATTCGATCATCCGACGCCCACACGCACCTTTGCATCCTCTTCCTCACCCCACCGTTCGCGTCGTATGTTCGGATTCACCTTGTGCCTCCACCGCTGCGCGCACTGTTGTCCCGTTCGCGTGCCCATGACGCGCGCGATGTCGCTCCATCGATTTCCATGTTCTCGCTGTAACGCGAGTAAATCTTCATCCTCGCGCGTCGACCACGGACGCGTCTCGCGCGCGTCTTCCCTCGGCATCGCGAGAGGGAAAAAGCGAGGAAATTAAATCACCTCACGCGCGTCCGCGATCGTCGCGATCGTCGCGATCGTCGCCCTCGCCCTCGCGTCGAGTCGAGTCGATTCGATTCGTCTTCGCGATGACCGACGACTGCGAATCAGAATTCTGATTCGACGCGCGCGCGGAACGCGACGACGACGACGACGCGATGCGACGCGGATTCGACGCAGTTTATTTTTCTCCACCGTTCGCGCGATGGAGATGGATCGTGGAGACGGACTCGCGCGCGCGCGGGTCGACGAGACGATGTGACGCATCGCATCGTCCGAGACCGACGTGACGTGACTCGTCGTTGACTCGCGCAACGAGAGGGACGCGTCGACGGGACGGCGTTCCGATGGATGAAAGGTTTCTCAGTGGGCGTTGAAAGCGTCGAGGGAGTGGATGAGATCGACGGCGAGCGCGCCGTCGTCGATGCCCTCGGCCAATCGACGGAGAACGGGGGCGATGTCGAGGATCGGGGTGAGCTCGCGCGGCGGCGCGCGCGGGTCGGCGGCGCGCGCGGAGAGCGCGCGGCGGAGCAAGACGGCGGCGATGCCGAGACCCGGTGAGACGAATTGAGCGACGTTTCGCTCGTGGGTGTACGCGCACACGGCGGCGACTTTGCGCGGTGCGTCGTAGTCGTAGAGGGAGCGCGTGCTGAGGGTCTTGCATCGAGCGAGGGTGAGACAGAGGTGGATGTTGTGCTCGTTGTTGTTGGTGTGCTCGAGGGAGAGAAAGTTGAAAAATCTCGGCGCCAAGCCGAGGGCGATGATCTCGCGACAGAGGGCGGGATCGACGGTGACGGTGCCGCTGAGGAGTTTGAGGGCGTAGAGTGGAATCGGATCCTCGCTGTCGAGCAACGCCGGACACATGGGGAAGAGGTCGTTCATCAAGATGTCGTCCAACTGGTGGGCGATGACTTTTTTGTCGGCGCCGGCGCGCGTGGCGATGTCGAGATCCATGCGAAGCGGAACCAAGAGCTCGTAGATGAGCTTGAGGGCCAAGAAACGAGTCTCGAGATCGACGCAGTCCTCGAGTAACTCGCACAGGGCGGGTAAGAGGTGTTCGGTGAGAGCGTCAACCTTGTGAAGGAGTTCCGCGGCGCACTCGGCGCACGTCTCGAGTAACGCCACAACGCCGACGCGAAGCTCGGCGCGGCCGGGGAAATCGCGTTTGGATTCCGCGGCGCGAATGTACTTGGCGATGTTGACGACGAAGGCTCGATTGAGTATCTTCGGTCGCATCAACGTCGATTGAAGCAAGTGAATGAGCACCGGGAATAACTCGAGCGCCGGAGGCTGTTGCGTCGGCTTGGACGACGCGCTCGAGAGCGCCGCCTCGATGGGCCTCAAGATGCCGTCGTTCACAGTCGGCACGAGCGTCGCGATGGTAACGACGAAGGCGTCAAAACACTTTTCCAAGTACGGATCCATTCGAGTCGGTTGACGATCGAGATTCGGCAACACGCGCGCCTTGCACAGCTCTTGCAACCACTTGGGGTGCGCGCGAATCAAAAGCGCCAACGCGAGCAATGCCTTGGCCTTGATGATTGGCGTCGGACTGCGTTCGTACAGCGCGGAGAGCACGGGCAACAAGACGTGAGCGTGCATGATCGAGGCAATGAGTCTCGATTTCTCATCCACGAGCGCGCGACATAGGACGTTGAGCGCCGCCTGTTGCACCTTGCGTTCGCGATGGCGAAGCATGTCAATCAACCCCTCGCGCACGCCCTCGCACTTGGCGCAGTCGACCTCACCGACGAGCGTCTGGAGTATCTTCGGCTCGAGTCGAACGATCCTCGCGAGCGCGCTTGCGGCGGTGCCGCAGAGTTGATCGTCTACCTGACGATCGGTGGCGATGGAGAATAAAATTGACGCCACGCGACACTCGGCGAACGCCTCGCGTATCCACGTCGAAGCCTCGTGCGACACTATGTTTTCTATGCTCTTGCACGCGTAGTGCTTCGTTACTTCATCCTCCTCGCGCTCTAACGTGTCGATGAAGACATCGATGACGCGGTCCGTGATCCCCCACACCTGTGGCGCGTCTGGCCGTTTTTGCGTTGCGACGTAAAACGACAATTCTCCGAGCGCCGCCATGGCGCGTCGTCTCACCTTGGAGGTTTCGTCGCTCATCGTCTCCGCTAAAACCTTCGCCGCCTCGCTCTTCGCGAATTCATCGCTGATATGCGTCGCGTGACGCATCAACAGGCCCAAGATGCTACAGAGTTTGATCTTCAAAGGCGCTGATCGACTGCTTGCCAAGACACGCACGAACATCAACATCAACGAAGAATTCGCCAAGACGTTGGCGCTCGACGCCTCGGTGCACAACGTCTCAAAGTAGGCCAACGTGTTGACTTTTTCCTGAACATTGGACGGGTGCGCGACCGAGCGATAGATACGCGTCAAGAATGCCTCTAACTCGCTCGTCGACGTCGCCAACATTTCATCCACGCTCAAATCTTTAAACGGCAGCTTCTCCGCGTCGTGCGGCGCGTCTTGTACCACCTCGATGCGATGATTCGACACGATCGGACGCACCGTGATGTCGCTCGCGTGATGACACAAATCCTTGAAGTCGGCGTAGTCGATCGGCGGCGGTGGTTTGTCGTTCACGCCGAACGCCTCTCGTCTTCTTCTCTCCGTCGGCACGTCGGGCACCGCGGGCGTCTCCGGGGGACGCGTCTCCGCGCTCTGAAACGACGACGACACGTCCTCGAAATCATCTTCCGCCGTTTGCATCGATCGAGTCGCCGACACCGGTGAACGCGTATCTACCAGCATGGCCTCGCCCTCGGGAGGCATGAGCATGATGCGCATGGCTTCGTTGCTGTCCGACGCCGATGCGTCCTCCGACGCGACGTTTTCATTTTCAGCCTTATTTTCATCGCCGTACGCGTCGTCGTTCCCGCGCTTACGCGGTGGAGTCTTCGGCGCGACTGGAATCTCTACCTCCTCGGTATCTACGTCCATTTCTAAATCTTTATCTCCACTCGGCGCCGTGAAATTGAGCTCCGCGTCTGGATTGTCCAACTCGACATCGTCGTGCGTGCTACTCGTCGGCGGTGCGTCATCCTTTCCCGTTCCCGATCCACCGTTCGGTCCGTACGAACCCACCTCCTCGCGCTCCATGTTCGAACGCGCGATTCTCGACAGTCTCAATACGTTCACACCATCCCTCAGACTCTGCGTCAACAACGGCATGACGGAGTCGCGCACGCCCGGCACGGCTGACTCGCGCACGTTGCCCATCATTCTCAATCGCATCGCGAGATCCTCGCGCTTGAGTTTCTCGGCCAACGCCTCGAACGCAGGTTGCGAAGGAAGCTTGACCGTCGCTAAATCTCTGATGTCGTCGAGAAACTTACCCCGGTGCTCCGTCCAAAACTCGTGTTGAATCACTTGGTCCCACGTCAGACGCGTGTGCGGACGCTTGACGAGCAATCCAAAGACGAGATTTCTAAAGGATGAGCTGCACGACGGCGGCAGAGGCGCGGGCTCTTGACCTAAAATTTGTTCGATGAGCGACGTCAGGGATGTGCTCATGAACGGTGGACGTCCCGTCGCGCACTCGTACAAGACGCATCCGAGCGCCCACAAGTCGGTGGCGTACGAGTGCACGCCCTCCGGCGTGAACATTTCTGGCGCCATGTAACACGGAGTTCCGCGACGAGAGAGCTGCGTCGGCGTGCCGCTGGAGGTTGTGATTGTAGAAATCTTCTGACTGAGACCTAATCCACACACCTTGACGCGACCCTCCTCGTCCAACAACATGTTACTCGGCTTGAGATCGCAGTGAATGAAACCGGCGCCGTGAATCTCTCGCGCGGCGACGAACATGTCTCGCGCGAAAATCATGATGGACGACTCCGGAAGCTTCACATCCTGCGATAAGAGCGTCAAAAGAGCACCACCGACGCAATACTCCAAGATTAACCAAAAATGCGCCGACGTCTGATAGTATGAAACGAATTTTAAAATATTCTCGTGTGACAGAGCGCGCACCACCTGTACCTCGTGCATGATTCGCGCGCGCTGCGATTTCTCCACGCTCTTCATCGCGTAGTACTGAATCGACCGTTTCTTTCGCGCCTTGTACACCGTGCTAAACTTCCCTTTCCCGATCGCCTCATACGTGTGATAATCGCTCTCCTGACTCTCCCTCGACGCCGCCATCGCGCCCGCGACGTCCTTCACCCCTTCTCACCGAAACGCTCCACCGTTCGCACGCTCACCGTGAGTAAATCGTAATATCCAGACACCGCGCTTCGCAACGGTTTCAATTCGCTCGCCTCGAACCTCGCCACCACCGTCCACGTCCCGCGCGCGTCCGTCTCCGCCGTCACCGTCTTGCGCACCACGTTCGGTTGCAACTCTTTATCCACCCCAAGCGCTCCAGCCACACCGCGCGCCAGACCTTCCGTCTCAAACGGCACGACAATAGTCCTACACCGAGTAAAACGCGTCGCGACGACGCGCGTCAGTCATCATCGCCACCGCTCGATTCAAACATTCATTCAGATGATTCACCATCTCACATCTGACATCTCGCGCGTCCACACCGCGCGCGCGTCCACACCGCGCCACCTCGAGACGAACGAACGAAAAAACACGCGTTCGCACGCACGTCGCGTACGGTTTATCGGCGCTCATGCACCGACCACGCGTGCCCGCGCGACGATGTATGACGATGTATGACGATGCATGACGATGGGTGACTCGGTCCCCCGATGGATGCGGTGCATGAAATGAGTGATACAATCGTCATTAATCGGGCGCGTGATGGACGCCGGCGCGACGACGACGTACTGGGACGCCTTCCTGCGATGGCTTCGACGAATGTTTTTCGGTCGCGAGATGGAGATCGTCGTCATCGGGCTGCAAAACGCCGGGAAGACGTCCTTCGTCGACGCGCTCGGTGGTGGGGTGTTCGAGGAGGACATGATCCCGACGGTCGGTTTTAACATGCGTAAGCTGTCGAGGGACGGAGTGAGCGTCAAGACGTGGGATTTGGGTGGGCAGGAACGGTTTCGTGGGACGTGGGAGCGGTACTGTCGAGGGGTTGATTGCGTGGTGTACGTGGTGGACGCGTCGGCGCCGGAGACGTTTGAGACGGCGAGGAACGAGTTGCACGGATTGTTGAAGCGAGAGACGTTGGGGGGGATACCGCTGTTGGTTTTGGGGAATAAGTGTGATTTAGAGGCGTCGGTGCGGGTGCAGGAGGTCGTGGAGGCGATGGAGTTGAAGAGGGCGACGGGAAGAGAGGTGTGTTGTTACAACGTGAGTTGTAAGGATAAAACCAATCTGAGCGTGTGTTTGAAGTGGTTGACGGCGCACGCAAAGTGAGGAACGTCGTCGTCTGCCGTTAGATTGTTGTTTGAATTTATGTACTACGCTATGTGAAATCTACTAGTGAAGCCGGAGATACTCCACCTCGACGCGGAAGAGCGACCATAGGAATCGACGCGTCGCCTCAGCCATGGTGACGAGCCAGAGCACCGCGCTGTGATGTCGTAAATGCGACGCGAGTTTGTACGTCCAGACGATGCGGAACGCAAAGTTCAGACATATCGCTCTGTAGTACACCCTCGGGGCGCCATATAAGCGTCGTTCGCGGAGACCGAACGGTATTTTTTCTTCGGTGCGGCGGGACGCGTCACCAAACAACGACAGCGCCCAGTCGTGCTTGATGTCCCAGTAAAAGCTAAAACACGTGTTGAAGACGCAGAAACCGATCCAGAGTGGACGCCAGAAAAAGGTCCAATCGTCGTGGTCGATCGAGTGTCGAACACCAGATATTATGATGACCGGAAACGCACTCATGTATTTTAACGCGTTGTACAGACACTTCGTCTCTCGCGTGTCGCTGTATTGTCGCAGACACTGTAAAAAGCGTATCACGGAGGGCACGATGAGCACGGCGGGAATCTTCCAGCTTCGATCGCCGCAGCGTCCGGTGCTCGTGTGAATCAGGATGATTCCGTGTCGCACGCTGCACACGACGCGCTCCAAATCGCTCATCGATTTCGCCAGCGAACACAAAATATCCGCAAAGAAAAAGTCGGCAAATCCCACCGGTCGCGCCAGCGGTGTCGCGCAGTTGTAAATCAACCGCCGCAGATACGCGCGCAATTGACCGAAACCTTTCGTTTTGTTCGGCCAGAGAGCGAAGACCATGGGCAGGACGTACGTGATCATTAAGATTGACGTCGCCGCGAAGGGCTTGTCCACGTCGTACGTGAACAAAAACAAAACCATCGACGTCAGTAACGCCACAGCGCTCGCCTGTGCCAGGCGATAAATGCGCTCAAACGTCATCGAATCGTCGTGTTCAACGCCGAAACAAACCAACGGCGAAGGTGTCAGGTGTAATCGATGCCACACTTGCAAGTTGTGCGCCCACAACACGCACGCCACCGTCACCACCACCGGCGCCTGGTAATACACATTCAGCATGTGCACGCGCCGCTCGTCCAGACCCTCGTACATGCCGTACACCAATATCAACACGCACACCCATCCCCAGACCTCGAACGCCAACCTGATCGTCGACGACGCTCTGTTCTTCTTCGTCGAACGACCCGCCGCCGCCGCCGTCGCCGAGCCCTTGTCCCTCGTCGACGTCTCCACCGCGTGCGTCGCCGGACCCGCGCGCGACACCGCTCCTCTCGGCGACGGCGTCACCATCGCGACACGCGTCACCTCCCTCGAACAGCCTCGCCCTCTCCCGCGTCGCTCGGCCGAATGGGAACGAAGAAATCAAACAAAAGATCGATCGAATACTCCCCCCTAATCCTTCTTCTTCAGCGCCTCATCGCGCAGTTCCTTCATCGCTTTACCCGCGGGCGTCTCCCCGAGCGTTTTTTCCGCCCCTTTCGCCGCGTTCGAGGTCCCGTCCTCGACCCAGCGTCGGATCGTTTTCAAGTTTTGCCGAAGCATTCGACTCGACTGTCGAACGTCCGTGCGCATGAGCGACGCGACGGCGAGCAAACCGGTGGCGGTGAGGATAAAGTTCGTCCACGCCATCGTCGCGTCGTCGTCTTTGAGCGGGGTCTCTCGCGTGCGCGCGTGCGCGCGACTTTGTCTGCGGTCGCGCGCCGTATCGCTCGGCACCGCACTCCTCGCCGAGGTCCATCGCGCGCCGTATCGCGACCGATCGACGCGAACGCGATGTCCGCGATCGCGCGCGTCGTCGCGCGCCCGCGAACGACGCGCGACGCCGCCGTCGCGCGCGCGCGCGTCGGCGAAGAGAAGATGACGTCGAGAAGGATGTCATCGTCATCGTCGTCGTCATCGCGATCCACGATCGCGACGCGCGCGCGATCGCGGGCTACGTCGGCGCCGTTTGATCCGACGACGTCCGCGTTCGACGCTCGAGACGCGCTGCGACGCGCGGACGAGGCAAGGGTGTTGGTGAGCGAGATCACCGCCATCGCGGCGAGCGCGGGTACGCCAGGCGCGGCGAGAACGGCGAGCGCGGTGGAGTCGTTGGCGCGACTCGTGATGCGTTCTGCGCGGGAATTAGACGTGCGAAATCCACCGACACCGCCGGAGATGGTGCGGAAGACGTTCGAGGCGTTGGGGGCGACGTATGTGAAATTGGGACAGTTTATCGCGAGCGCGCCGAGCGTCTTTCCGAAGGAGTACGTCGACGAGTTTCAAAAGTGTTTAGACGCCACCGAACCGACGGATTTTAGCGTCATCAAGCGCACGATCGAAAAGGATTTGGGACGTTCCATCGATGATGTGTTCGCGACGATCGATCCGGTGCCCCTGGCGAGCGCGAGCGTGGCGCAGGTGCACCGCGCGACGCTCTTGAAGAGCGACAAACAAGTCGTCGTCAAGGTTTTAAAACCGAACGTCGAGGACACGCTCAAGGCGGATCTGAGCTTCGTGTTGATCGTGAGCAAGGTTTTACAATTTTTAAACCCAGAGCTCTCGCGAACGTCCCTCGTGGACATCGTCGGGGACATCAGGGAGTCCATGTTGGAGGAGACGGATTTCAGAAAAGAGGCGGCGAACGTCGACGCGTTTCGTCGATACCTGGAGGACTCGAACCTGACCTCCATCGCCAAGGCGCCGTACGTGTACAAACAGTTTAGCGGAAAGAGAGTCATGGTGATGGAATACTTTTCGGGAGTGCCTCTGACGGATTTGGACGCGATTCGATCGGTGAGTCGCGACGCAAATCCTGAGACGACGCTCGTCGACGCGCTCAACGTGTGGTTCGGAAGCGTCTTGGCGTGCGAGAGTTTCCACGCCGACGTTCACGCGGGGAATTTGATCGTGTGCGACGATGGTAAGGTTGGATTCATCGATTTTGGCATCGTCGGAAGGATCGCGCCGTCCATTTGGGGCGCCGTGCAAGCATTTTTTCAATCCACGGCGTCAAGAGATTACGAGCGCATGGCGCTCGCGTTGGTCACCATGGGCGCCACCGACGGCGACGTCGACGTCCCCAAGTTTGCCGAAGATTTACGCCGCGTGTACGAAACGTTAGACTCCATAGAACCCACGGTCACTATCGAGGAGGACACCGTCGGCGGCGCCGCTCGAGCCGCCGTGAGCGTCGATCAACAACAAGTCGCGCAGCTCGTCTCCGACTTGCTCGTCGCCGCCGAGGAGAACAAAATCAAACTCCCCAAGGCGTTCGGCATCCTCATCAAACAATTGATTTACTTTGACCGTTACGTTCAGCTCTTGGCGCCGGATTTAGACGTTATCGACGACGATCGCATGGCTTTCGTCGACGCCGTCGCCGTCGACGTCCCGCCGCCGAGACTAGCGTGATGTAACGCCCACGCGTTTCCCACCCTCACATCATCATGCGCGCCTCTGCATCATCACGCGCGCCGACGACGTCCTCGCGCGACGCGAAAGTCCTCTTCCCCGCGTCCGCGCGACGACGCGTCCGCTCCCGCGCGCGTCGAAACGTCAACCTCCCGGAGATCGTCTCTGATGATTTGTCGAACGCCCTCTTCGCGTCGAAAGACTTATGGAACACGACGATTCACGGCGTCGTCCTGCGTCGATGCGCGTCCGCGCGCGACGCCACGCACTGGTTGCAGTACATGCCGATGCGAAATCGCGCCGAGTTGGCGAGATTGATGCTCGAGTGGGCCGAGACGCCGTATTGTTTCGAGGTGGTCGGATACGAAGCGTGGGCCCGGGTGAAACCGACGACGACGTTTGGGAAAACGCCCAGTTTGGTGGATTTCGACGGTAAGGGGAACGATCTGTCGCACGAGATGACCATCGTGCGATATCTCGCGGATGAACTGGGATTGGCGGGCGAGGACGCGTTCGAGCGCGCCAAGTGCGACGAATTGTTTTCCCAGTGGTGGTGCACGTGTAGAAACTTTGGATTGACGCACGAGGGCGAGCAATACTCGGCGAGAGAGTTGCGATGCGTCACGGAGGACGACGTTCGGTGTCCGAGATATCAAGAGACGCATCGCGTGAACGATTTATCCGTCGCGCGGCGTTCGATTCAGGCGCTGCGCGTGTTCGAGGAAATTTTACGAGCCAACGGGACGGGACATCTCGTCGGCGATTCGATGACCTTCGTCGATCTCGCCCTGTTCGAGACGTTATTCGAGCTCGCCGAGCCCGAGCACGCGCCGGATTTCGCGGAGACGCTGGAACTTCCGCGATGCGGCGAGTTTCTCAAACGCGTCTCGCGAATGGATTCCATCGCCGCGTACGTCGCGTCGCCGACGCGCGTGCCGCGGTACGAGAGACCGAGCTACGCGTACATCAACGCGCGCGGTTCCATTCCGAAATAGTCCTCACCGGTCTCCTCTCTCACTCCCCACCCACCCCGAAGCCTCGAAGAGGAGAAGAGGAGAAAAAGTAACCCACCCAGACGGAAAGTAGTTACCCGCGACACTCCGACGCGCGCGCCTCGTTCGGCGCGCGCGACGGCGCATGTCCTCCGACTACCCCTCGCCGACGCTCCGACCCGGTCCGCCGAGCGAGGACGCACGCGCGGTCGAGCGGGCGCGCGCGGAGGCGTGCGAACGCGACGCCGCTCGAGGCGAGCGTCTCGACGCCGTTCGCGCGCTGTACGTCGACGACGACGTTCTCGTCGTCGATAAACCGCCGCAGACGTACGCGCACGATCTCGAACGCGTCGTCGCGCGCGGTGACGTCGTCGTGGACGAGGAGACGCGAGACGAACGCGCGTCTTCGAGAGAGGAGAGCGTCGCCGGCGCGACGACGATGCACCGACTCGACCGTGACACGAGCGGTGCGTTGGTGTGTGGGCGAAACGGTGTGGCGACGACGAGTCTGTCGAATCAGTTCAAGGCGAGCGGGGTCGTGCGCAAGCGGTACGTCGCGCTGTGCGCCGTCACGGACGCGTTCGAGGAGGAGGAGACGCGAGAGGAGTATCGCGTCGTCACGGGACACGGACGCGCGAAATTCGGTTTGTTTCGGTTGTATCGTTTGGAGGATGTCGATCGCGAATTACCCGGGAAGAGCCGCGTCAAGAGGTGCGAGACGACGATCATCATCGAGCGAAGGCGCGACGACGGCGCGCTCTTGGCCGAGTGTCGACCCGTGACCGGGCGAACCCATCAAATTCGGTTACACGCCGCGAGTCTCGGGCTTCCGCTCGTCGGAGACGTGCGATACGGCGGACCCCCCGTATTTCCGGGCGTCGACGCGCGAGGCGCGCTGCTTCACGCGGAGACGATCGTTTTTAAGCATCCGAGGACGGGCGTCGACGTCTGCGTCTCCGCTCCGCGTCCGCCGTGGGCGCGTTGATCCGAACGCCGGATCGTTCCAAGTATTCGTTTTCGAGATGGTGTACGATCCCATGGCATCATTCACCACCGTCGTCGTCGCCCACATTCGTAGTTTCTCGCGCGACGTCGCGCGTCGCCGCGACCCGCGGCGTCGCGCCGCGCGGGTATCCATCTGTCCGGTCTCTCCTCCGTACGACATAAAATCTCGTACTGCACGCTTTTTAAAGCCATCATTGCAACTCGAGTGCACGCGATCGATCCCACGCGACCGGGACGCGAGACGCCGCAGACGCGGACGCGGACTCCCGCGCCGCGCCCCCCGCGCCGCCGTCATGGTCTCCGCCGTGCACGGCGTCCTGATCACCGCCGACGTCCCGCTCAAGCAATACATCCTCCACCTGAACGACCTCGCCCCCGCCGAGGGAAAATTTCTCATCGCCGACCTCGACGACCGACGCGTGCTCGTGCAACCGTCTCGCGCGGACGCGATACGCGCCGAGATCCAGCGGTATCAACAGAGCACGCAGTACGTCGCGCCGACGACGATGACGAAACAGTGAGCGAGCGAGAGAAGGGGCGCTCGATGTGTAACATTAATTCATTCATTCATTCGATTCTCTCGACACACGGCGACGCTCGTGAACCCCGCGCGCGCGTCCACCTCGCGAAACGAGAAGAAAAAAACACTCGATCGATCGTGCCCGCCATGTCGTCCACGGAAGGGAAACCGATCGCGTGCAGAGCGGCGGTGGCGTTCGAGCCGTGTAAACCATTGGAACTCGTGGACGTCGTCGTCGCCCCGCCGCAGCGTGGAGAGGTGCGGGTGAAGATAACGCACGCGGCGTTGTGTCACACGGATGCGTACACGCTCGGTGGATTCGATTCGGAGGGGAAGTTTCCGTGCATCCTGGGACACGAGGCGGCGGGCGTCGTGGAATCCGTCGGCGAGGGGGTGACGTCGTGTAAAGCGGGCGATAGGGTGATTCCGTGTTATCAAGCGTACTGCGCGGATATCTCGGCGAATCCGTGCGATCATTGCGTGCATCCAAAGTCGAATCTGTGCCAAGCGGTGCGAGCGTGGACGGGGAGAGGGGTGATGAAGACGGACGACAAGTCTCGATTTACGCTCGCGTCGGACGGGTCGGAGATTTTTCACTTCATGGGCACGAGCACGTTCAGTGAATACACCGTCTTGCACGAGGTTTCGGTGGCCAAGGTGGATAATGACGACGCACCGTTGGAAAAGGTGTGTCTGCTGGGATGCGGCGTGAGCACGGGATGGGGCGCGGTGCACAACACGGCGCAGGTGGAAGCCGGGAGCACCGTCGCCGTGTTCGGTTTGGGCGCGGTTGGTTTGGCGTGCGTTGAGGCCGCGGTCGAGGCCGGGGCGAAGCGAGTGATCGCTGTCGACACGAACGATGAGAAGGAGGCGGTGGCGCGCGAGTTCGGGACGACGGATTTCGTCAACCCCACCAAGTTTGAGGGGAAGAATTCGCAAACTGTCATCGTCGAGATGACGGATGGCGGCGTCGATTACTCGTTTGAATGCGTTGGTAACGTCAACGTCATGCGAAGCGCGCTCGAGTGCTGCAGAAAGGGATGGGGTACGTCCGTCATCGTCGGTGTCGCCGCCGCTGGCACGGAAATCGCCACGCGTCCGTTCCAACTCGTCACGGGACGTACATGGAAGGGAACCGCCTTTGGCGGATACAAGAGCCGCATCGCCGTGCCGAAACTCGTCGAAAAGTACATGGCTGGTGGAACCAAGTTGGATAGGTACATCACCCATCGCATGAAGTTTGACGAAATCAACAAAGCCTTCGACTTGTTGCACGAGGGTAAATGTTTGCGTTGCGTGTTGTCCTTCTAAACGAATTAAAACTGATGAAATCCGATAATTTACAACTTTAAGCGAGTGCCTTGGCGTGAAATTCAATGTGTTCGCGCATGAACGTCGACACGAAGTAGTAACTGTGATCGTACCCGTCGTGCAATCTGTACGTCACGTCGCATCCCTTTGCTTTCGCTGCGTCGACGAAGCGCTCCGGGTAGAGCTGCGTCGAATAAAACGAGTCCGCCGCCCCTTGGTCGATGAGAATAGCCAACGGAAACGTCCCATCGAACGCTTTCACGAGTTCAGTCGCGTCATGTCGCTTCGCGACTTCCGAATCGGCGCTTCCCAGGTACATCTTCAACGCCTTTTGACCCCACGGACAATCCTTCGCCGTCGGGTTGCTCACCGGCGCGAACGCGCTCACGCTCTTAAACGCGTCGGGATTCTTCAACGCCAACGTCAGCGCCCCGTGACCACCCATCGAGTGTCCCGTGATGGAACACCTATTGCAATCGAGCGGTAATCCACTGCTCCGTCGCAACACCTCGGGTAATTCACGCACGACGAAGGAATACATTCGATAGTGCTCGGCCCACGGCGCCTCGGTCGCGTCCAGGTAAAATCCAGCCCCCTTGCCCATGTCCCATCCGTCGTCGTCCGCGACGCCGTCGCCGCGCGGGGATGTGTCCGGCATCACCATCGCCACGCGCGCGCGGGAGAGGTGCTCGAACGCGCATCCCTTTTGCGCGACGTTTTCATCCGTGCACGTCAATCCGCTGAGGTAGTAGAGGATCGGAAACGTCTCCGACGGACTCGACGCGTCCGGGACGAATACGGAGAACACGGTCGCGCATTTTAGGGTTTCGGACTCCAACTGGAATCGGTGGAGGGCGCCGTGGTGCGCGCGGGTGACGCTGAGCGCCTTCAACGCCGTCATGAGCCGACGCGCTTCGTAAAGTGAGGGGCGTGTAATCGTACAACAACGCGAGGTGACGTGCCTACTACTGATGGAATCAATCCACTCGTATCGCTCGATTCTCTTCCGCCAGATCGCTCTGATACCGCGCGGCGACCGTTTGGATGTCTTGGCTCACCGTGTACGCCGAAGCGGCGATGAGAAGACCGCACGGAATCCAAAAGAGAACGGAGAGCAGGAACGCGAATTCGCGTCCGAACGCAGCGATGAAACCGGCGACGACGAGTGGTCCTAATCCTTTGCCTAAATCGTCGGTGAGCATGAATAGGGAGAAGGCTGTGCCGCGATTGATTGGATGCAACACGTTGAGCAACACGGCTCGAATGTTGACGCCGACGCACGACGCGATGAGACCCGCGAATAGAGCGATGATAAACTTGAAGGTGAGGTCGAAACCGCTACGGTCGTAATCTGCCAAGACGAGATACGCGCACGGAATCACCCCCGCGATGGCCGTGGCTCCCATGAAGAGGGAGACTTTTTTCGGAGATTCGTTGTAAAGCATTTGACCGTACCAGCCCGCCAACACCGTTCCGATCATGCCGCCGACGCTGAACGTGATCAGTAACGTCGTGCTATGTTTGACCCCTAATCCTTTGTCTTGCGCCAAGTAATCGTTTAAAAACGTGTTAATCATGCTCCACGGCACGCAACCGGAAATTCCTTGCATCAGAAATAACGCGACAGTTTTCACCGAAACGATGCCGTGCACCTTGCGCAGGTACATCATCACGGCGCCGGTGCTCGCGTTCGCTCCTCGCGGCACCGGAGGCGTGCTAGGTCTAGACGAAACGAGAAACTCTTGCTCTGAACTCTGTTCTTCATCCGGAGTCTCCTCCATGGCGCCTCGAACCGGTTCATCCACGAAGAACATCAACAACATCGCGACAAAGATTCCGGGAATCGCCACGACGGCGAACGGTAATCTCCAACCGTAGTGCTCCCCCACGTACCCAGCGATGGCTTGTCCGCTCACGACTCCGAATGTCATCGACAGTCCCGTCACCGCGCTCATCTTCGTCCGCTCGCTCGGCGGAAACAAATCGCTCGAGAGCGAATACGTCAACGGCGCGGCGCCGCCCACCGCGATGCCCGTGAGCGCGCGCAACAGATACAACTGTCCAAACGTTGTCACTCCCGGAAACCACGCGAGGACGTTCGGACACGATCCCAACAAGAGCGTCCACGCGAAGAGTTTCGTCCGAGGATAATAATCCGCCAACGAACCGATCAACACCGCCGCCGGCGCGCCGAGCAAAAAGAACGCGAACGCGATCTGTCCACCCAATTTATAATCCCTCTCCGCCTCCGAGAGATTCAAATCCTCCGCGATGGCGGTGAGATTAGGCGCGAGTAAATTCTGGTCGGCGAACACCAATCCGAGGCCGAGACACATGACGACGTACGTGCGCTTCATGGCTCTCGACAGCCTCCTTCGGCCCCGTCTCTCGGACCTCAACGCGCGCGTGTTCGCCGAGACCGCCTTGCGCATGCGCGCGCGCGGCGTTCGCGGCGCGATTCAAGTTTCAACCGTTCGATGCGTTCGAGCTCGAGACGGGACGGGACGATGTCGCGCGTCGCGCGCGCGCGCGAACCCGCGCGCGGGACGACGCGATGCGCGCGCGCGTTCGACCGCGTCGGGACGCGCGTCGCGTCGGGTCGCGCGTCGTCGCGCGGCGTCGTGTGTCGTCGGTTCTCGTCGCGACTCGCTCTCTCTCTCTCGTGATTACTTTACATTCCCTCGACGCGCCACCGCGCGCGACGCGACGCCTCGACGCTCACATCGCGCGCTTGACGTTCTCTCGAAACGACGCGCTCAGGACGCCCAAGACGGGCCAGAGTCCGATCAACGCCGCCTTTTGCGCGGGAGACGCGCTGAAGGTGGTTCTGTCCCAGCCCACGAGCAACTTTATCGCCACGAAGACGTACGCGATCGTCGCGACGGGCGCGGAGAAGACCCATCCGACGAGCGGGAGACCGCTGAGCACGGGGACGCCGCGCGCGAGGGTGGACCCGCGCGTCGAGGGGACGCCCCGCGCGAGAGATGGGGCGCACGCGGTCGAACCGGGACGGTGTCGAGACGAAGGGACGGCGCGCGCGGTGACGACGCGCGCTCGAGGGGAACTCGAGGACGCGCGCGCGCGCGTCGCGCGCGTCGTGGGAACGCGCGCGAGAGAGACGGACGCGAGGGGCATGGGCACACTGACGTCGGGGACGAATGGATGGAAAGGTGTGGGTTTCACGTCACGCGTCGAGGCGCGCGTGCGCTTTTTGTCCGAGGAGGTACGCGACGCACCACAGAGTGATCTCGCGACCGGAGTTGAGGACGAGATTCACCAGACCCGGACCCGGGCACACGCCGGCGAGGCCCCATCCGATGCCGAAGAGGGTCGCGCCGAGGAGAAGCTTGTCGTCGACGTATTTCGGCGCGGACGCGAACGCGCGCGCCATGGATGGACGCGCGACGCCGAGAACGTTTTGTGAGAGGAATTTGGCCGAGACGACGAGCGCTAACGCGCCGCCCATTACGAACACGAGCGACGGATCGAACGCCTTGGACGTCACGGCGAGGAAACCGGCGACCTTGGCCGGGTTCGTCATCCCTGAGATGACGAGACCGAGACCGAAAAAGAGACCGGCGAAGTGTTCGCTGACGAGCTCGAGTCTCTTGATGAAGTCCGTCACGCCGCCACCCTCTCGCTTGGCGAGCGTGTGGAGGCTGGCCTGTACGGCGACGCCCGCGGCGAGCACTTTTCCGTAGAGCACGCGCTTCGCCTCGGGAGAATGCGCCACGGCGTCGAGCGTTTTCGTCGCCTGCGAGACGTGTAACTCGTCCAGCGTTCCCGTCACCGCGACCACCAACGCACCGACCACCATGAAGACGCACGTGTACACCATGGAACGCACGCGTAGCTGTCCGTTTCCAGAAATTCCGTGTCCGCTCGTGCGCCCGCATCCGAGCGCGCTTCCGAAGCCGACGAGCGCGCCGGCGACGATTGCTCGCGGCGCCTCCACCATGGGCACCGCCGCCTGCGCGCCCAAAATCATCGGCGCGATGTATCCCGCGGCGACGAGACCGAGCAAAAACGACGCGTTCGTCGCCTCGCCCCGTCCCTGCGCGAAGGCTTTCGTCTCGCCCGAGACTCCCAAATTCTTCCCGGCGTTGAGTCGCTTCGCCACCACCATCGATCCGAGAACGAGACCGCCCGCCAACGCCGAGTCCGGCGTGAATTGTAAATTCATCACCGGTCCGTGATGCGCGGTGACGACGGCGCGTCGATCGCGCGCCGGAAAACGCGTCGGTCGACGGGATGTGGCGAATTGTCTCCTCTCGGGAATTCTCAGAGAGAATGCGAATCGACGCGATGACGTCGATGAGACGGCGCCGATGGACGCGTGCGCGGAGTGCATGTCGACGATGAACGGTGGGGCGCTCAGCGCGCGTCGGACGCGAGCGTTCGTGTGAGGAGAGGCGGTGTCCCGTCTCGGGGACGAACGGTTGGGGACTCGTTGGATAATCCTAGTCATCATTCGTACAAGAGGTTTCGCGGCGGGCTCATCGAACGAGGAACACCTCTCGAAGATCTCTGAGCGCTTTCTCCAACGCGTTGAAGACGTGTCTGTTGCTCACGGCGACGGGTCGAAGAGAATCCGAGACTCGGCGAAGACACGCGTCCAAGACCTCGGCGGAGGCGCCGTGGTCGGCGCACGCCTTTACGGTGAGCGTCGCCTGTACGATGGCGGTGATGAGCTGTGTGACTTTAACCTTGTCTGGATCGGCGTCGGGAGACGCAGAGGTGGGCGCAGAAGCGTTCGCGGCCGATGAGCCGGCGGCGAGAGGTTCCTCGAGACTCGGGTTGAGCACGACGGTGCTCTCGGCGCCGGCGGCGCCGGCGCGTTGCGCGCGGTAGACGATGCGTCTCGCGCCCATGCCGGCGGTGGCGACGATGTCTTCGGCGGTGGACGCGAAGACTTCGTCGGATGTCGGTAGCACGGACGGGGGCGCAAATCGCGAGAGATTACGCTGACTATCGCCGACGTTTTGACTCTTAATCTTGCGCCACAGGGCGAGCGGTCTGTCGTGATGTCCCTGTTGCTGTCGCAGATGCAGCAAGGCAGCCTCCAACTCGGCGTTGGCGTCGCGTAGGCTGAGTACAACGGCAGCGTATTCTCGTTGAAACTTGAGCGCCTCCCCGTTCGTCTCCGCCGCCAATCTCACGCGCTCTGGTTTATTCTTAAACTCCTCCGCGGCGTCATTCTTCTCGCGAAGCGCATCGACGAGCTCTCGTTTCCTCTCGATGGCTTGATGCGCTTCGTTGAGCAAACGAACGTCAATCTCTCGCATTTGCGCGGCGACGGCGACGCCGGCGCCGTACGCGTGACCGTTCGCCGCGGGCATGGGATCGAGCGTTCCGCGAAAACCGGCGGTGAAGGCTTCGTTCTCGACTTGCTCGGCGGTGCCGGCGGCGATGAGATCCATCTCCTCCGTCGTGACGTTCACGGGCATGATGTCGATATCTCTGACGAGTTCAACGCCGAGTTCAGGTCTCGCGAATTGCACTCGACACCTCGAGCGCTCTACTATCAAGATGTTGCCCATGTACGGCGAGTGAAACCTCGGATGAACCGCCAACACTGTCTGACCCACCTCGAGCGGCGGCGCGACTTTGAGTCCGCACGTCCACTCCGCAATCTTCGTTTCGAGCTCTTCCGTCATCCCTTTACCCTGTAATTTTAATCTAGTCAATTCACGCGCGGCGTGTCTACAATACTCCAAGTCGAGGCGCTCATCCTTCAAAAACTTGAGCGACAGACGCCTCGCCTTGGGTAGTTTTTTACGAATCTTCCTCCACTCGCCGCGCGTCGCCGTGCGCACGTCTCCTTTACCGATGCTCTCCAGCCACCGCGCGAAACTATTATCGTTGAACCAAGTCTTGTCCGTACCAGCCGTGAAAAAGTTCGCGTTCGCCCACCGCTTCGTCAGAGGATCGTGTGCACCGATCAGCAGACGCGCGCGATTATCGCCTCTCGAATCCGTTGTCCCCGCCGTCTCGCTCAGACGATGATCCCCGAACAACGAAGACGCGGCTCCGAGACCGACGGACTCGATCTCACGAGAGATGTGTCGTCGCGGTCTGATCATCTTGAGCATCTTCTTACCCACCGGCACGGGCAAAGGCTTATACTTGGGCAAAGGCGGCAAATGACGCGATGGCGACGCGTTCGGCGCTCTCGATCGACCGACGGACGGCTTTCGCTTCTTCTTCAAAGTATCCACCTGCTCCGCGCTCACGTTATCGGCGAGCGTCATCAACCCATCGAGCGCACCGAAGAGCGTATCCTCGTCCGTCGTCAACGATTTCTTCCCTCTACCTGGCGACCCGTTCTTCGCCGCCGGCGCGGAACTGAAATCTTCATCCGGAAACAGCGCTCGTGCACGCTTTCGTCTGGGCGTCACTGGCTTCCCCAACGCCAAGTCTATGATTTGATTTTTCGCATAATTCCTCGCTGGGCTCGCCTGTTGCGCCGCGCGAACCGCCTCCCGATTGATCTGAGGCGAGAGCGACACCAAAACCTCCGCTGCCCTCTCAAAATTCGCGTACGCGCTCGACGGTTTCCTCGGTGTCCGCCTCCCCGCCACCCGCGGCGCCTCCACCCCGAGCACGCTCACAATAGCCGACTTCTTCGTCGCGCCGTTCTCTCCTTTCCCATCGGACGTCCCATTCACCGCCTCCTCTCGCTCGATGGACTTCCCTCTCTTCGGCGTCCGCGAACCCGCTCTTCCCGTCGTCGTCGCCCCTCCGCTCTTCGTCTCCGCCGATCCCGCGCGTTCGGTTCGCGCGCGTTTTCCTCGTCCCAGCGTCTCCTCCGTCTCCGTCTTCACCTGCGTCGTCGTCGAATTCGCGCGCGGTCAGTCGGTGTGGACGCCTCGCGCGCGCGCGCCGGGACGCCCGTCGAGACTGAAAATTTAAAATTCCACCCTTCGCGCATCCGTACCTCAGCCTTGGCGCTCGCGCGCGATCTCGCGTCGCGACCGGGCGAGCGCGAGACATCAAGCGCGGAACCGTTCTTTTCGCCCGCGTTTAGCGCGGACGCGCGTCGACTCGAGCGACGCGACGGCGAATCGATCATCGCGTCGACCGACTGGCGAATTCGGGTCCTCGCGCGCGCGGCGTCGATGAGGGCGCGAGACGACGCGCGGATCGGTGGAGAGGCGAAGCGCGCGAACGTGCGTCGCGTCGCGGGCGCGAGCGCGAGCGAGACGACGCGCGCGCGTCTGTGCGGCGGCGACGGTCGAGTCGGTGGGTCGCCTGTCGTGGGACGTTTGAAGTGGTGTATGGTTATAGTTTAAGTATGTATGTGTACAACCATCTGTCCGGTCGTTTTTTGTGATAAAAACGTGTCCCCAGGCGGCGACCGTCGACCGTCGACGGCGATCGACGCGCGAGAGGACGACGGCGGGCGACGCCATGTCGCTCGACGACGCGCGACCGGGCGAGAGCGACGTCGAGCCCGTGTTCTCGCGCGTGAGCGCGGTCAGATCGGACGCGCGCGACGTCGACGGTGATTTTCACGACGACCACGCGCGCGGTGGGTTCTCGGGACGGTCCGGGACGCCGACGATGAAAACCGACGTCGGGGCGAGCGGTGACGCGCGAGAGGGGGACGGGGACGTTCAAATTCTTGGGTTGGACGACGAAGATCACAGGTTCAACCTGAAGACGCTCTGGCGGTTCATGGGACCGGGGTTTTTGATGTGCATCGCGTACGTGGATCCGGGCAACTTTGAGAGCGACCTCCAGGCGGGGACGCTTTTCGGGTATAAACTGCTGTGGGTACTCCTGTGGGCGACGTTGGGCGGGTGGTACATTCAGGGATTGACGGTGCGCCTGGCGTTGGCGACGGGATGCGACCTGGCGAGGTGTTTCAGGGAGGAGTACCCGGACCCGGTGCGATACGCGCTGTGGGTGATATCGGAGCTCGCGATCATCGCGAGCGATGTGCCGGAGGTGATCGGGACGGCGTTGGCGCTCAAGTTGATATTTAATATTCCCACGTGGGTCGGGGTGGTGTTGACGTCGATGTCGACGATGGTGTTTTTGGGATTGCAATCGTTCGGGGTGAGAAAGTTGGAGGCGTTCATGGCGTCGCTCGTGGGGGTGATGTCGCTGTGTTTCTTAGCCGAGGTGACGTTCGTGGACGCACCTGCGTCGTCGGTCGTCGCAGGAGTCGTGTTGCCGCGATTGCCGGGCACCAAGGCGCTGTACATTGCGATTTCCCTCGTCGGCGCGGTGGTCATGCCGCACAACTTGTTCTTGCACAGCGCGCTGGTGTTGAGTAGAGGTTTTAGTCTAGGCGAGAGGAGCTTGAAGATGGCGTACAAGTATAACATCGTGGAGTCTGGTCTCGCCTTGGCGGTGTCGTTATTCATTAACTTCGCCGTCATCATCGTCGGCGCGGCGAACTACGCGCAATTGACGGATCCGGTGCAGATGCAAGAGGTGCGCGAACGGCCGCTGCAGTACGCGCCGGAGATGTTGAAACAAGTGCTCGGATCGTCCGCGAAGGGATTCTTCGCCGCGGCGCTGTTAGCTTCGGGTCAGAGTTCAACCATCACCGGCACGTACGCTGGACAATTCGTCATGGATGGCTTCTTGGAGCTTCGAGTCAATCCTGTGCTTAGAGCCGCCGTCACGAGAATGTGCGCCATCCTTCCCTCTCTCGCCGTCGTTCTCATCGCCGGCGACTCGTACTCCGAGTCTCTGATCGTGATTTCGTCCACAGTCTTAGCCATTCAGTTGCCCTACGCGCTGATTCCACTCATCAAGTTCACGGCGAGTCCGAACATGATGGGTCCGATGGCGGTGCCGACGAAGCAACTCAAATTCACCCAGTGTCTCGCGGGTTCCGTCATCGTCGCCAACGTCGTCCTCATCATCATCATCGTCGCCGAGTCCGGTCTCGTCACCGCCACCTTCGGCGGAGTCTTCCTCGCGCTCGTCATCACGGCGACGCTCGCCGCGTACGTCGTCTCCCTTCTCTACCTAGCGCGCAGGCCCGTGCACCAAAACTTGACCAACCGCTGGTCGAGACGCATGAAACTCGACACCGCCGACGACGTCAATCTCGACGACACGTCGTGGAACAACGACGAATTGCTTCCAGATCCGGACCGACCCGCCGTGTACTCACTGTGACCCCTCGCGACGCTTGTAATGCCCATCCGCCGCGTCTTCGAGACGCGTCTCCAAAAAAGTGCACTTTTTCGGGACACCCATCGTCTCGTCACTCCCGCGCGGGAATGCACCGCGCGGCGACGTCCCCGGCCGTCACCTCTCCGACCGTGCGCGCGCGACGACCGACCGTCGCGTCTCGCCCGTCGTCTCGCGCGTCCACGGTCGCCATGGACGCGCGCGTCGCGAACGATCGCGTCGTCGACGTGCGCTTTTTCCCAGACGACGACGACCCGCACGTGACCCTGTCGCTTCGATTTCCCGACGGCAAGGAGACGCGGATGCGACGGAAACTGCGCGAGACGATCGGTGCCGCGTTCGCCAGGCTTCGGTCGACGGCGGCGAAGCGTCGAGGGTGCGGCTCGGCGACGACGGCGCCGACGGCGGCGGCGTTGTCCCGAGACGACGGCGACGTCTCCGAGGACGTCCCGCACGTCGACGCGTGGACGGAGGGAAGCGTGATGACGATCGATGGAGTGAGGTATCGCGTGCGCGTGAACGCGCCCGAGGTGACCGGGGTGGTGAGCGTGGATTTTCCGATGGTGGGGTACCCGCTCGCCGCGACGGCGACGGGGACGACGTTTTGCGAACAAGACGATGTCGTCTTCGCGTGGAGCGTCGACGGCGAGGAGGTGGGCGAGACGGGGAGGTTTTACACGCCGACGTCGGCGGATGTGGGGAAGCGGTTGGTGGTCGAGGCGCGAGGCGCGCGACATCGTGAGACGGGTGAGGTGTGCGGCGGCGCGGCGACGTTTGAGTTTTCCGTCGTCGTCTCTGAGCTCAGCGTCGACCGACGAGACGCGACGGAGAGACTCGCGCCGGCGTCCGCGAGTTCGTCCGCGGCGACGACGTATCGAATAATGACGTACAACGTGCTCGCGGACGCGTACTCGCACACGTGGAGCACGATGTTTCCGTACTTTGCCAAAGATTTATCGAAAGCCGAGCGGCGGTTACAACTCGTGTGCGAAGACATCTTGTTCGCCGACGCCGACGTCGTCGCGCTGCAAGAGGTTGATAAGAAGTGGTACGAATTGTTATTCGAACCTCTTTTGACGTCGCGCGGGTACATCGCGACCGAGTGGGCCGGAAAATCAGGGAAAACCGCGGAGGGATGCGCCGTATTTTTTCGCGCGTCGACGTTTCCCGCCATCGTTTCGGAACGCGTCATTCAGTTGACGAAGATGCGAGACGCGAACGTGGCGCGGTGGATCGAGGAGGAGACGAACGTCGAGCTCGCAAAGGCGCTCGACAAAATCACGTCCATCGCGCAGTTGATCAAAGTTCGAACCGCCTCCGGAGGCGCGTTGTGCGTGGGCAACACGCACTTGTTTTTTCATCCCGGCGCCATGCACGTGCGGGTGCTGCAGGCGCACGAATTCGTTCGACGGGCGAACGAGCACGCGGGAGAGGACACACCGCTCGTGTTATGCGGTGATTTTAACGGCGAACCGGAGGACGGCGTGATTCGGTATCTGCGGTGCGGGGAGATCGACGCGTCGGACGAAGACTGGGTTCGCGGTAGTCTCTTCCGGTGGGGCGGGACGAGCTCTCGCGACGCGGCCAAGGATATATACTACATCTTGGACGACGGTCGCGGGTACGCCGTCGATGCAAACGTCAAAGTGACCAACGCGCTCGAGCTCCAGCGTCTGAACGAACGCTCGATCGCGATGAGTCTGTGCGCGAGAACGCTCGAAAAGGACTGGGGCGCGACGTGTAAATGCGACGAAGTCACGGAGTCGACGAGCCCCATCGTCGACGTGAAAAAGCACGTCAAGGCTGGGTGTACTTTTAAAAATTGTCACAAGGTGGCCGCGTTCACCCTGCGACGCGAGAGCGCCCTCGAGCCCGGATTAACGATGACCGACGACGACCTCGCCGCCGCGAGGCGCGCCTTCGCCGACGTAAAGCGCGCCGCCGACGCCGGGCTCGAGGATTTGACGAATCGACAGCGCGTCCTCGCCGATTCCCTCCGCTCCGACGACCCCTCATCGAGCGCGCATCCGATCGGATGCGGCGCCCGCCTCCGCATAGCCCGCGAACTCGTCTCCGCGGGCGGATTCCCCGAGTGGACAAACTACGTGGAAGGCTTCGTCGGCGCGCTCGATTACGTCTGGGCGTCGGCGCGCGATTTCACCCCTCGCGCCGTCTCCCCGCTCCCTCCTCTCACCGCCGTCACCGAGAACGTCGCCCTTCCGAACGCATGTTTTCCCAGCGATCACGTCCCGATCGTCGTGGACGTGGAGAGAAGAACCGACCGAAAAGAGGCGCGCCTTCGATCCGCGTCCCGCGGGTAAAATCTTTCCCACTCGGCTCGAGAATCTCTCCCCAATCTCTCTCGACGCCCTCCTCCGCAGTTGACGACGCGTCGACGCGCGCGCGACCGAACGAGATGTTGGCGACGTCCTCGAGCGTTCGCTGCGGCGCGCCGCGCGCGCGAGCGCGCGACACGCGACGCGCGACGGCGCGCGCGCGCGTCCTATCCACTCGGGCGCGCGCGACGCGCGGGGACGGGGACGCGGTCGCGAGCGAGCGAGAGACGACGAGACGGCGGACGCTGGCGACGCTGGTGTCCGTGACGTGCGGGGCGACGATCGGGAGGGCGACAGAGGCGCGCGCGGGCGAGGGCGAGGGGACGAACGAGGGGGATGATGCGATCGAGCCGCGGGCGCCGCCGAGAGCGCTGTCGATGAAGCGGGTGCGGAGCGAGTCGCTGGCGTATGAGTTCTCGTACGCGATCGAGGCGGAGAGCGGGAAACCGATCAGTTGGGCGGTGAGTCGCGAGCGGGATACGTACTCGAGCGCGGAGCCGATGTCGCCGAACGCGCGTCAACGCATCGTGTACGAGCTCTTGAGCTTTAAGGGTCCGTTGACGACGGTGGTGACGGTGAGCAACACGCCGCCGGCGCTCGAGTCGAAGCCGGTGAAGGAGTGGACGGCGAAGCGGGTGGCGAACGCGGTGTTGTTGGATAAGGCGACGGGACGCGTGGCGAGCGGCCAACGCGTGAGTCTGGCCGAGGTGGACAACGCGCGCACGGAAATCATCGACGGTACGCCGTACCATTACTACGAATACATCTCGCAAGGCTCGCCGAACTTGCGCGAACCGGAAGCGACGACGTTTCGACACAGCTACGGGGTGACGGTGGAACGGGATGGATATTTGTACACGTTGAGTTCGAGCGCTCCCGAAATTTACTGGGACGAACTCAGCCGCGGCTTTGATGAGACCATCAACAGCTTTAGATTGACGAAGCCGAACAAGAAGAAGTACAGACAACCCGGGAACGAAGGTCTGGGGATTTCTTTGCCATTCTAAGTTTGTTTGCCGGCTCGCTATTTTTTCTAAGATGCTACAGTAGTGCTAAAAGTTGGTTGTGATCCAATTCTCCTTCCATAGAGTTCAACGCCTGTCTCGCCTCTGTGACCGTCAATTCTTTCGCGTTTTTCGCGAGCGCCATCGCTATTCGCCACGCCGTCGTGCGCAGTGCTTGATCGAGCCCGTTCTCCTGTCTCGACAACGACTTGAGGCAAGCCTCCTGCAGTTTGTCGAATTTATCAGAGGACAGCGCGGCGATTTTCGCTGGCGTCGTGAATCCGGCGCTGTACAAGGCTCTCGCTCGAGCGCCGGTCATACCTTCGAGACGCATGAGTGGTAGCAGCTCCCGCCGCGCACCAGCTTGCAGCTCTTCGCTGGCGTTTTGCAACAAGCCTGCGAGAGCGTGCCATCCGCACTGTTCGCAAAGCACGCTCGCCATGCCCGCCGACGTCGCCGCGGCGGTCTGGAGAGTTTCAATCTTGCCGCGATCCACGCCGTCGTTCGTCAGCGCCGACCATTTTCGAGCCAATTCCACGTTTGTGTCTTCGCCCCTTAACAAATCGTCCAGAAGCAATGCCGCGGCTAAACGCTCGTGTCTCGCCATCTTTGCCTTCGACTCTCTAGACACGAGCTGGCGATGTTGCGCACGCTCTGCGAAATGCCGCGTCACGTCCAAGTGTTTCTCCCCGAGCTCGTAGAGATCGGGATACCGACTCATCCAGTCTCCCCAGACTCGAAGATTTAGGTTCATGACGAACGGATTCGTCTCGGGCCAGACACAGAAAAACAACAGATGCGTCTTCGTCGATAGATTCAAACCATTCACCATAGCTTTGGCCAATTCGACGCGCAGTATTTTCGCGCGTTCGATCGGTAAAGTACACTTGTAAAACGCGAAGCCCTCGGGCGTGGAGCACCATTCGGCGCTGCGATCCACGCGTCGAGCCTCAACCAATCCCTTCTCATAGATTTCCTTCAACGCTGAATCTTGACGCGCGAGAATAGAAGCGTTGTCTCGTCCAGAAGACCACGCAAACGTCCGACAGGCGAGCTCACCGGCGTCTTCTTTCGTTTTAAGTATGCCGCACGCGATCGACTCGAGATAAAAACGACATTGGCTGGTCGAGACTTTCGGATTCTTCATCGGAGGAAACAGACGCGATTCGAGCGGAGGGAGCTCTCCGCACACGAGATTTTGCGCCCATGTCGTATGTTGTCGATTCGAGATTAGCAAGAACGACTCACCAAAGTCACTCTGGCCCTTCCTACCGGCTCTGCCGGCCATCTGCTTGTATTGAGCCATCGAAGGCGTCGGAACTCCGCGAATCGAACCTCGCAGAATGACGCACCGTCTCGCCGGAAGGTTAACCCCTGCGGCGAGTGTCGTCGTGCACGTCATGGCTAAAATGGCTCCATTCCTGAAACCCTCTTCTATCACTTTCTTCTCCGCTGCCGTCAGACCGGCGTGATGCCACGCGAGACCGGCGCGAGCGCACGTCACTAAGTCTATGTTCGGTTCACCTTCCGCAGCCTCGTACAATTTTTCGACGCAGGTCTCTCGAAGCCCCGCAGTCTGCGGATTCGGAGGGAACATGCGCGAGAGCGCCAACGCGAACGTCGCGCACTGTCTCTTACTGATGCAGAAAATCAACGAACTGTGCCCTCTGACGTACACCGCGCCCACCAACTCCGCGATGACGTCGATCTCCGCCGAGCTCCACGGTGCGTCTCCCACTCTTGACAACTCGGCGCTCTCGCCGTCTCCGCCCTTACGCTTCACGAACATACCGTCCACACTCACCACGTGCTCCTTAAGTTCGACCGGTCTAGAATTCCCCACGTACGTCTCCGCGTCCAACCACGTGGCCAATCTCTCCAACGATTCTCGTCCGACGGTCGCCGACATGGCGACGATTTGCGGTCCTCCGCTTGCCAATCTTCCCGACTTGACCGCGTGTCGAATCTTCGCCAACATCCCCTCCAGCGTCGCCCCGCGCTCGTTCTCGCTCACCATGTGTAACTCATCCACGACCACGACGGCTAAATTCTCAATCTCTCCCCTCTCGAACATTCTATTCACGCATCCGCTCGCCTTTTCGATGGTGGCCACGGCGACGCGCTCTCGTCCCGCCAGCGGCGCCCCCTCGCACTCCGTCCCCGCGTACCCTCGCACCTCGGCCTTGATCCCGCGCAACGCTTTCTCCAACGACTCCACTTTCTCGCGCACGAGCGCGACGTACGGGAGCACGACGAGCGCCCGAGCGCGCGGATTCGCGTCGAGGCGTCGTCGAAGCAATTCGTCGGCGACTCGAGACTTCCCACCGCCCGTGGGCGCGGTGTAGACGAGCGAGCGGCCGGTGGAGGCGACGAGATCGATGGCGGCCGCCTGCCACGGGTAGAGCGGCGGCGGTGCGCCCCGCATGGCGACGGGGCGCGTCGCGAACTGGGACGACAATCTCGGGACAGGGACAGCTCGCGTTTCAAAAATGTGTCGAGCGAGCGAGCGAATGAATGAAAGAATGCGTTAGTTAAATCGATCGATGGACGCGCGATCGATGGACGCGCGGGTGTGGGCGTGAGGCGCTCACTTTTTACCGGTGATGGCGCGGTAACCGCTCTCGTACGTGTTGGAGATGAGCATGGCGATGGTCATCGGACCGACGCCGCCGGGCACGGGAGTGATTTGACTCGCCACTTTCTTGACGTTGTCGTAATCGACGTCACCGACCAAACGGTAGCCCGACTTTTTTGTCGCGTCGTCCACGCTGTTGGTGCCGACGTCGATGACGACGACGCCGGGCTTACACCAATCCTTCTTGACCATTTGCGCGCTTCCGGCGGCGGCGACGATGACGTCCGCCTCTCTGCACACGCGCTTCGGATCCTTCGTCTTCGAGTGCACCACGGTCACCGTGCAATTTTCCTTCATCAACAACAACGCCGCCGGCATGCCCACGATGTTCGAACGTCCGACGACGACGGCGTTCTTCCCGGACAGCTCCACGCCGCTCCTCTTCAAGAGTTCGATGCACCCCTTGGGCGTGCACGGCGCGAACAACGGTTCGTGTCCCTTCATCGCCAATTTACCGATATTTTCCGGGTGAAACCCATCGACATCCTTCTCAAGAGAGACCTCCGCCAACACTCGCTCCTCGTTCATGTGTTTCGGAAGCGGCAATTGCACCAATATCCCGTGCACCTTCGGGTCGGCGTTAAACTTTCGCACTGTCTTGAGCACCTCAGCCTCGGTCGCCGTCTCCGGGATCTCCGCGTGAAAACTCGCGATCCCCGCCTCTTCGCACGCCTTGCGCTTCATTCGCACGTACGTCTGCGAGTCCTTGCGCTCACCGACGATCACCACCGCCAGTCCCGGCGTCTTCCCGTGGGAGCCTCTGAGCTCGGCCACCTTGTCCTTGATCTCACCTCTGATCGTCGCCGCGATCGCCTTACCGTCGATGACGGTTCCCTGCGCGCTCGGTCCGGCCCCCATGGTCGTCCTCGTTCGGTCGTCGAGCGTCACGGCGCGAGCGGCGCCGAGTGACGCGCGCGATGGATCGGATGATTAATCACGACGAACACGGGTCCGAGCGTCGCGATGGGACGCGACGCGCACACACCGTCGCGCGAGAGAGCGCGCGCTCGGCGAGGAGTCGCCGGTCGCTCGTTCGTTCGCGGATCGATGATCGGCATCGCGCGCGCGAGCGCGTGGACGACGGAGGCGCGAGGGGCGCGCGCGCGGCGTTCGGCCGATGGGCGATTACGCGCGGACGTCAACGATCGCGCCCGCGCGGCGCGCGCGAGGACGGGAGGGGTTCCGGGGAGCGAGAGGGGGAGGATGGTTCCCGCGCGGGGGTTCCTCGGCGATTGGTTGTCGAAGAACGACGAGCGTGGGAAGGAGAAGAATGGGCGGGGGAAGAAGCGGCGCGAACCGGCGAGACGGCGACGACCGCCGCCGGTGAACAAGGTCGAGAGCCCGTTCGAGGAGTTTACGAACGAAGAGTTGAGACCGGATTTTGGGTTTCGACGGGATCTGCACGAGCTGTACGATGTGCCGAGCCTGGATGAGGAACCGCTCGGGGCGGGATCGTACGGAATCGTTCGCAAGGCGACGTCGAAAAAGACTGGAGAGACGTTCGCGCTGAAGACGCTGAAGAAGGCGCCGTGGAAGACGGCGCCGCAGTCGATCGCGGCGGTGAAGTATTATCACGGCAAGTTGAAGAACGAGGTTGAGGTGATGAAGACGATCGGGGCGTCTCTGAGCGTGGTGTATCTGTACGACTCATTCGAGGACGACGAATCCGTGCACTTGCTCATGGAATTGTGCTCGGGGGGAGAACTGCTCGATAGGATCTCTTTGGGAGGGTCGAGCGATTATCGCGAGGCCAAGGCGGCTAACTTAGTGAAGAGCGTGTTGAGAACGGCGGTGCAGTGTCACAGTCGAGGGATCATCTATCGCGACATCAAACCGGACAACTTTTTGTTTCAGACGGAAGATGAAGATTCGCCGCTCAAGGCGACCGATTTCGGTCTGGCGGGTAAGTTACCACCGAAAGGTGAAGTGCTCGCGCGTCGATGCGGTACCCCGAGCTACATGGCGCCCGAAGTCATCGAGCGCAACTACGGCAGTCAAGCCGACGTGTGGTCTGCGGGTGTCGTCGCCTACCAACTCTTGAGCGGTCGTTTGCCTTTTGTGGATACGAAGAACGCTCGACCGAACGCGAAAGAGGTGTTCAGAGCGATTTTAGAGGACGATATCGATTTGGTGTCCGATCCGTGGTCTTCGGTGAGCGATGAGGCGAAGAATTTCGTGCGCAAGCTTCTCGATAGAGATCCCGAATCGCGTCCGACCGCGCGCGCCGCCCTTCTTCACCCGTGGCTCACGCAGAGCAAGGCGAGTTGGAGAGCCAAGGCGGCCAAAGGACAGGATTCGGCTTTGGATGGTCAAGTTGTGTCGAGATTACAACGATTCGCCACCCAAGGTTTGTTGAAGCGTTCGGTGCTGCGTCTCATCGCAAAGGAGCTCCTGAGTGAGGACGAAGGTGACACGAAGATTCTCCCCTCAAGGCAGACGGACGTGACCACCCTTAAGGAGTTGTTTGCAAAGTTGGATACCTCTGGAGATAACATGGTTGAACTCAGTGAGCTCGAAGTCGGACTGCGGGAGATCGGCTACGACGTCACCGGCAAGGAGAGCAAACAGTTGTTGGGATCGTTGGACACTTCGGGAGACGGCTTGATCGACGTCAACGAATTCATCGCCGCTCTCTTAGATTGGGAAAAGATTGAAAAGACGTCTGAGTACCCCAAATGGGTCGAACGCGCGTTCAAAATCCTCGACAAGGACAGCAGCGGACAAATCGACGCCGAGGAAGTGGCGCAGTTAATCTTCGAGGAAACCACCGAGTCTAACGATTCCGTCCGTGCTTCCGTCGTCAAGGAGTGCATCAAGGAAGCAGACATCGATGGTAACGGTAAAATTGACATGGCGGAGTTCGCCAGTCTTCTTCAAGCTGATCCGATGGATGATTTGGATCAATACGATTCCCGCGAGCTCTAGACGAGCTACACCGAGGACGAATAAGCTCGAGCATGAGCGCTCGCAATGCTCTTGCGCTATAATAGCAATGTAACAACAACAAGATCGTAATATTACCTCAACAAACGTGTGTGTGAGTGTGTCTTAAAGCTACGTTTAGTTTACTATTGTGTCTACTTTGCCTTCTTCACGGAGCCGTCTCGCGACAAGTTGGCGAAGGCTTGCTTGTGCGCCGCCATGTATCGCTCCGTGTCTTTTTGACTCCAATACGCGTCGATCTGTCTCGCCTTTCGCCCCAAGAGATCTCCAAAGATCACTCTGAGCATGTACGTCACGATGAAGAACGCGCACGTCGGATTCATCGCTCGAGGATCGGCGCCCTCGCCCATTCCGCAGAGAAATCCAAAGCGCCGCGGGATTTCAAAAGGTAACAACAACCCAACCTTCTCACCGTAAAACGCGCGCACCGACAACGTCCCGAGGAACATTACCAACGTAAACGTTCGTCCCGTCGTCATGCACAACTGTTTGAGCTTCGCCTCAGCGTGCACGAGCGCCACCTGCGCTTGTTCCAATCGCGCATTCTTCCGTTCACCCTTGGCCGCGACCTGCGCCTCGGCCTCCTCAAGGCGCTTCTTCGCGAGTTCGATGCGCTTCTTGGCGATGGAGTACTCGTCGGTGCCGTAGATGGCCTCCGTTTCGAAGACTTCGCTCACCAGGCACGTACACACGGCGGCGAGGACGAGATTGAACATGGCGCGAAAATCTGCGCTGCGCCTCAGAGTGACGCCGCGATTCGCGAAGAGATCGAAGGCGGACGCGTCGTCGTTGCCATGGGCGCGGCGCTCGAACGCACAATGGAACGTGCATACAACTGGCGCGCGCGCGTATCGTCACAATGTTTACGACGTGTCGAATGTTATTCATTCACAACGCTATCCCCAGACTAGTGTTTCTGCGCGCCGTCGCCGCGCAAACGCGAGCCGCTCTCGTCATTTACGCCGTGAGCAAGCACGCACCGCCAACCTCCTTGATCTTCTTCTCAGCGAGTTTGCTAATGTATCGGCACTTCACCACAACCGGTTGGTTCGGGAGCTGACCCTTACCGAGGAGCTTGAAGATGCCGTGGTCGGTGAGGTCGATGACCGGGGCTTGGGACGTGTTCTTCGCGCACTCCTCGCGCTTCTCCTCGCCGACGAGCGTCCAGAGCTTGTCGATGTTAATCGTCGGGCAGTGGTAGTGGTTCTTCAACTTGTGGAAGTGACGCATACCAACCTTACCGAAGTAACCCGGGTGATACTTGTCCATCATGATTCTGTGATGGTGCTGACCCCCAGCCATACCGCGGCCAGCCGGGTGCTTGCGGTGCTTACCGATGCGGCCGTGACCGGCGGACACGTGGCCGCGCTTTTTGCGGTTCTTGTGCAACTGCGAGCGGGAAAACACAGAGATTCAACGGTCAGTACGCACACTCTCACACCATCGCGCGTCTAGCGTCTCGAAACCCGAGACGAACGCCGCCTCTTCCCCGCGCGCGCGCCCGCGCAGAGGAAAACCCTAAACCCATCGCCTCCTCGCGCGCATCACGCCTCGCCACCACCGTCACGCCCTCCTTCGCGCGCGCTCATCGGCGACGAAACGATCAAAAACATCCCTCACGACGTTTTCACCCCCCCTCCACACCCTCCGCGCGTTCGCGCGCGTCCACGGTTTCCTCTCCAACCGTGCACACTGGGGTTTCTCACGCGCGATCCGTCTCTCGAGCGTGCACGCCCCGACTCGTCCCGCGTTCGCGTCCGCGCGGTCGCGCGTCCACCTCGGCGTCCGCGCGCGCGTTCCCGCATCGTTTCCCCTCGCGCATCGCTCGCATCGCGGTCGCGCACGCACTCTCGTCGGCATCCTGCGAGTCGCTGAAAGGCGGATCGAGCGACGCGCGGTCGCGCTCGAGGCGGTCGAGGCGACTGGACCGGACCGATGGACTCACGGTCGGGTGGCTGTTCGTCAGGCTACAAAGATGTACACTACGGTGGTGGAGACACGCGGTGCTCGACGACGCGACGCGCGGGAGACGACGACGCGCGAGCGGCGACGAGGACGACGCGCGCGCGCGAGGGCGATCGAGCGCGGCGCGCGCGGCGTCATGCGTCGCGCGGTCGTCGCTCTCGCGCGCGCGATCGAGCGCGAGCGCGGGTTGAAAGCGGCGGTGGCGACGGGCGGCGCGGACGCGCGCTCGTTGATGACGACGGCGACGGCGACGGGTGGCGGGGCGACGGTGGCGACGACGCGCGCGAGAGGGGACGCGTGGGGGTTGACGGCGCAGATGGTGGCGAGGAGAGGGTGGAAGAAGGCGAACAGGCGCGTGGAGGTGATCCTCAAGGAGTCGATCCCGGGGCTGGGAGAGACGGACGAGGTCGCGAGCGTTCGGCCGGGAAGGGCGAGGAATCATCTCGTGCCGTGTGGATTGGCGACGTACGTGAACGAGGAGAAGTTGGCGGCGGCAAAGGAGCGATTGGCGAGGCGTGAGGCGGAGCGGGCGATGGAGGAGGAGGGCGCGGAGGGCGCGAACGGGGACGCGATTTCGGCGGAGGAGGAAGAGAAAGAACGAAAGGTGCGGCGCGCGTGCGAGGTGTGAGAGGTGTTGACGGTGCGGTGGTGGTGATGATGATGATGGTGGTGAAGATACGCCTGCGGTGATGACTGGAACTTTCTACGGACTAGAGTTTCTGAAGATTCGAGTTTCGGCTCCGGTGTTTACAAAACGTTTCCCTTGGCTGTCTGAGCAAAGTATCTGGGCACTCATCGATCAATCACCTCAATGTGGCATCTCCACGCGTGGCACACTCGACCTGTCGTTCATTTGTTTGACGATTGGAACGCATCACTCGCGATGTAGCCTTGCGCGACGCGTTTTACTGACGGATGACATTTTTTTGCGACATCGCAGGCAAGGGAACTGGTGATGAAAATGCTCACCGCCGATCCTCCGATCGCGTTCAGGAGGATCATCGACAAGAAAACTGGAAAACCGCGCCTCGCGGTCACGCGTGAGAACATCGTCGACGAGGTGCGTCCTACGTCTTCGCCGAGCGCGCGCGTTTCCGTTTCGCGTCCGCCAGCCGTCGTTGCGAGTGATGAGAAATTGTCACCTGATAGCATCGCGCCTCCGTCTGAATGGACGGATTCATGCCTATAACCCGTGAGGAGACTTTATTCTGACGCAACACACGACCCGGTGGACGAGAAACACCGCGCGACGACGACGAGAGACTGACCGACGGGACGGACCGTTTTCCCGCTCTCGACGCAGGTTCGCCGACAAAAGGCGCTCGAACTCAATCCAGCCTCGCTCGTCCTCGAGCGTCCGATCGCCGAGTACGGCGAGTACGAGATTCCGCTCTGGATTCGTGGCTACGCTCGAGGCCAGTACGCGTTACCCGTCATCGTCCGCAAGCGACTCTAGACAATACCACGGCGGCGTCACCACCTCTAGCCACTAGATAATGATACTGTACACCCAAAAGTCCAATCTTTTCTCGCCACCCACATCACGCCATCGCGACGATTAAACATGCACAGATATGGTAAATACCCACTCGACTATGAAACACCCCCCTCCGCGAGTGCCGACCCCTCGGCGAGTCGACGCTCGCCCGACGCGACGACGCGCGCGCGTCGATATCGCGTCCGCCTCTTTCCGCGGCGTTCGCACGAGGTCGCGCACGAACAAACATGGGCAAGCGAGCGAAGAAGAGGCGCTCCCAATCCGTTCTCAAGACCAACGCGTACTTCTCGCGCTTCCAGGTCAAGTTTGCGCGCCGTCGAGCGGGTACGTGATGCGATCAAGCCCTAGACGCGGCGACCGGCGATGCGACCCGCGATGGACGCGTTCGAGCGATCCCGACGACGACGTCGACGTCTCGAGACGGTCTCGCATCGCGAAACGCGATGAACGAAATCGTTTCGATCGCGTCGACGTCATCGCGAGCGTTTGTTCGAACGCGTTGATCGTCACCGTCGTTCCGATGATCACGGCGCAGAGGGTTTTTTCCCAGCCCTCTCCCGCCGCATCCCGATGATCGATGATGACGACGTCGCGTGTTCGTCGCGTCGAGTCGCGCGACGCCGCGCGCGAGCGAGTGTACTGACAAAAATGCGTCTCCTCGTGCGTCTCTCTTCGCAGGTAAAACGGACTACTACGCCCGTCAACGCTTGATCACGCAAGACAAGAACAAGTACAACTCCCCGAAGTACCGCTTCGTGGTGCGCTTCACCAATCGCGATGTCATTTGCCAGGTGGTGTACGCCACGCTCGCCGGCGACGTCTGCATCGCGTCTGCGTACAGCCACGAGCTCCCGAAGTACGGCATGAAGGCTGGTTTGAAGAACTACGCCGCCACGTACGCTACCGGCTTGTTGTGCGCGCGACGATTGTTGACCAAGTACGGCTTGGCGGATGCGTACGAGGGCAAGACGGATGACTTGGGCGAGGATTACCACGTCGAGCAAGAAGAAGGCGAAGCCCGCCCGTTCAAGTGCTTCTTGGACACCGGTTTGGTGCGAACGTCGACTGGTGCGCGTGTTTTTGCGGCGCTCAAGGGGGCTGTCGATGGTGGTTTGGACATTCCGCACAACGAGAAGCGCTTCGCCGGCTATGATCTTCAAGACAAGTCGCACGACCCGGACACGCTCGAGCGATACATCAAGGGTGGTGTTGTCGCGGAATATGCGGAAGAGATGCAGGAGGAGGAACCGGAGAAGTACGAGCAACACTTCTCCAAATACTTGGAGGAGGACTTCGACCCGACCGAGCTCGAAGACGCCATGGAGGACGTCCTCGACGCGATTCGCGACGACCCGGTCTTTGTGAAGAAGGAGCGCGTCAAGCCGGCGGATGCTGGTCGCAAGTTCAAGCTTCCGAAGCTCACGTACGAAGAGAAGAAGGCCAACCTCAAGGTGAAGCTCGAAGCTCTTCGCGCTGCCGCTTAATTGCCTTGGTGTGGTCGTGCACTTGTCTATTCAAAAACCCTTCGTCACTCGACGCGTAGACAAACTAGTCTCCGTTTGTCGCGAGACAATTCGCCTTTTGAGGTGAATTATCGCGCGGTTGTAATAACCTTATCGCGACAGAACATTCACAAAGGTTTCACTCACGAGATGCGCGCGACTCGAAAAGTATTCATCTATCAATTCCTACATTACATACGAGCTCTTAAGTTAGTGAATAGTGAGACTAGACCAACCCTCGAAGGTACCCGGCGACCTCGGCGTCGGCGGCGTTCAGCGTTGCTTGTCGGCGTTCGGCGTTGTTTCTACTATCCGGCGCTGATGTCTTCAACATTTCCGACGTCTGGGTGAGCCCTGCCGCGGAATTCACTGCATCGGCGTCGTGTCCATCCGTGGAAGTACTCAACACGCGGTCGCCGTCGCCGCCCTCTCGATGCGCGGAATGTCCCAAAATATCTTCAGTCGTCGCCTCCTGACCCTGCGTGCGAAACTGGTGAATGCGCTTCACCATGTCCTCGACTCGCGTGCGTTCAAGCTTGTTCGCGTGTAGCATGGAAAGCTTTTTGTGTTTAAGAGATCCGCTTTGGCCCTTCAACTCGAGCTGAGACGCTTGAACAAAGTTCTCTGCTTCGTTCGACGTCGGATGGGCCTGTTGAACAAACCTTGGCACAGAGCCGAGACTTGCCTCGGAGGCTTCATTTGAAAATTTGAAGAAATCCTTCACCTCCTTGGCGGCGTTTGGCTTTTTCTTTTTCTCATCGTCTTTGTTCGAGGATTTACTCTTGTCTTTCCGCCCGTTGCTCTTCTTGCTATGTTGAGCCGCCTTGTCGTCGGGGCGCCCGCCAGACTTTTCATCATTCTCCTTCATCTTGTCTTTCTGGTTCTTCTCGTCCTTATTCCTGCGGCCCTTGGAACTAATGTCTTTGCTCTCATCGTCTTTCTTCGCCTTCCTACCATCTTTCTCCGCGCCCTCTTGATCCTTCTTTGAGCCCATTTTGTGCTCGTCATTTCGGAACTCGCTTTCGTTTTTGGCGGCGCGCTCTTTATCCTTTTTCACATCGTCGATGAGCGCCCCCGCGACGCCGAGCACGTCTTCTTCGTGCGATGAAGAACTTTGCTCTTCTTTAGACGCCTTGTGCGCGTGTTTCGCGAAACCGTGGTCGATGACACCGTACGCGCGATAACACTTGAGCAAAGGTTGCGTCGCCGTGAGCGCATTCAATCCGACAATGTTCCCGGCGGCATCGCAGGACGGGTGCGTGCACAGCTCGTCGACGATCCACGAGTCCAAGTACCCCGCACCTTTCTTCGCCGCGTATTCGAACACTCTGTCCGGGAACGTGGAAGAGATTATGTACGAGCTCAGTCCCGTGTGTCCAGGTGAATCCCACGTGGACAACTTCAAATCGTGACCTTTATGATCCGGGAACTCAGCCACCGTGTGTGAGCCGGTGACGTCCGGGTAGGCGTTGAGCAGGATGACGTCAAAATCTTCCGGCGCATGATCGACGATGGCGCCGAACGAGGACACGGGAACGCCGAGCGTCGACGGAGACAATCCACCCGTGTCGACGATGATCGTGTGGTTGTTCCCGGCGTCCTTGGCCAACTGCCACTGGTACATGTGACCGAAGAGCGTGCCGACGTGCTTGGACAGCGCGGCCCAGGCACCGGCGATCTTTCCGTCTAAATCACGCGAATTCGGCGCCTCTATCCAGTCCAGACCCTTCAGCGCGGAGAAATCTGGATGCAAGTAATCGTATCCGAGCACCTCGAACACAGTCTTGAGCGCGTACACGGCGCGGTCGAGTCCCTCGGGCCACATTTTCGGGTTCACGCTGGCGGTGATCTTCACGTTCTTCGACACCAACTCCACGTCGTGGTTCGTCAATAGCTTACTGAGCGTCACTTTGAGATCGTCACGATCCTTGTGTGAGCCCGGTCTCGCCATGAGGTGCGTCGGTGTGTCCCACGTATTTTTAATCGCGAGCTCATCCGTCCCGAGACCACCGACTTCGGCGCTCTTGTCGTGACCCATCTCCCGCTTGTGCTCCTGCTCCTCGTGTACGATGTTGACCGCCATTTTAATCGCCTCTGCCACCTCTTGTCTACTGTGTCCGGCCAAGCGAGGGTCGCTCTTCGTCACGTCGTTTGGCGGAGAAAGCGGTTCAGCGCGCGACGCCGAGTGTTTTGTCTCGGTCGACGCGTGCGAGTCCTGCGATGTCAGCACCGCCGACGGAGGCTCGGCCGACGGAAAAGACTTCGCACCGACCGTACCCAACAATCCACCGTCCCAGTACCCGCGCGTCGCCACCACCGCCACGCTCGCCACGCTCGCCACGCCGATCAGCGCCCACAGCGAGCTCACCCGTCTGTGTCTCCACCCGCCTCGATCGCGATCGAGCACGGCCGCGTCATCATCGCTCACAATCGTCGGCGACGACGGTCCGGTGCCGTAATCCTCGTCCTCGACCTCCGTTCGGTCGTCCGCGACGCTCTCGACGCCGTCCGCCCCTTGAGCTCGCATCGCTGATCCATTCGCCCCTCCCGACGCGCGCGCCTTCGTCGATCGGCCCCATAGCCGCCGCGAATCTACGTGCGTGCGTTCTTCGACGTCCGCGACCGCGCGCGAGAGCAGCGCCGCGCGCTCGTCCATCGCGCGCGCGCCGATTTCTCCCGTAACACCATCATCTTCGCCCGTCCAAAAACAAAATGGCCAAATGGGCGCCCGATCGAGAATCCACACTCTCGCGCGCGCGAGCGAGAGCGAACGCCTCGTGAAGGAGCGATTCGAACGGTGAGCGAGAGTCTCGTCGAACGCGCGCGGGTTGACGGCGACGGTGCGACGCGAACGTCAACGAGACGTCATGCCGCAGCGGCGAGAGATTTTCTCTCTGCCGCCGCTGCGGTGCGAGATCGCGCACTGTCGAGACGTGCTCGCGGCGATCGCGCACACGATCGTTTTTACTCGCGCTCTCGGGTGCGGGAGACCGCGAGACGAGCGAGGGGAGAAGTTGGACGTGCATTACGTCGCGTGCGGGGACGCGGCGGCGGATGGGAAGATTCGGGACGCCGCGAACGCGGTCGTCACGTGGGCGCTCAAGACGGGCGGCGGGGAGGCGGACGTGACGTTGAGTTTTTATGAGAGAGACCGAGGGGCGTCGACGCCGACGCGAAGCCTGAGGGACGCCCTGGCGAGGTCTTCGGGGTCGTGGAAGCGAGACGGCGGCGCGAGCGGATACTGGGAACAGTGGAGGATAGGGTTAGAGATTTTTAGAGGGGAGGAGCTGGACGACGAGGCTCGCGCGCGGGCGAGCGAAGCACTTCGAGATCAGGTTGTGGGCACGCAGCGACACGTGTTGAGTCTGGTGAATGAGATGAAGGCGCACGTGCCTCCGGTGACGACGAGAGACGTGTTGAGCTTTCCGTTTGAAATCACTGTGCCCGTGGCGCAGATAGAGTCTCCGGGAAGCTTCGGAAGGGGAATATTAGAGCGATTGGCGAGTTTATCCTCGACGCCTCCCTCGATGATGTGATCGAGCGAGTTCTTTGTACGATTGTAGTCGCGCCGCGAACGCCGACATGTAAAACGGAATACAGCATTCAATCTTTATATAACTACGCGCTAAATTCTACGACTACTTGGCGTCGATGAACGACGACGACGACGACGACGACGACGCATCGTCTTCACGAACGTCCGCTCGACGCTCGACGCATCTTCCACTTTAAGAAGTCCTCACGCGTCTGCGCCTCGTCCTTCGCCGACAACTCGCCTCGCATCGCCGCATCCATCCTCGCCCTCAATTCACCCTCGTCCACCGGATCCTCCTCTCGCACGATCTGTATCGGACTCCACGACGGAAATTCAAACCCTCCACCGGCCTCCGTGCCGTCGCCATCCTCGTTCATCGACGCTGAAAAATCAATCGCCGCAGCCGCAGCGAGCGCCGCCGCGCCCCCGGCGAGCGCGCCCGCCGCCGCCCCGCCGCGACCTCGATACGCCCACATCGCCCCGCCCCCCGTCACCGACCCCGCCAACGCGTTCGTCGGCGCGTCCTTCACCCCTCCGTTCGATCGCGCGAACGCCTCGAGCGCCGTCGCGTACGTCGTCCCGACGAGCGTAAAGTTGGCGCACGTGTTCAGCGCGTACGTAGGCAACACGCTCGCCGGACGACCTCGCGCGAGCGTCAGCGCGCCGCCGACGAATATTCCCGCCAGCGCCGAACTCGCGCACGCGTTGGCGATGTTCTCGCACGCCTCGCGGTCGACGTCGAGCGATGGGAACGACGACATGGATTCTTCAGATTTCTGAATTCGTCGCGCAATGGCGCGCGGCACACGACGACGCGCGCATCATGGCGCTCGCGGCGACGCGAATCGAACGCATCGATCGCGCTCGGACGTTTTCGACGTCTCGACGCGCGCGCTCGACGCGCGCGGTCGTCGGGGCGGCGACGCGACGATGTCGACGACAATATTCCACGAGCGCGAGCCTCGGGCGAGGGCGACGCGACGCGCGCTCGACGGTGACGATGCGCGCCGAGCGAGGCGGTGAGGACGGCGATGATGCGCGCAAACGAACGATCGCGCGGGCGAGCGCGGCGTTGGATGCGACCGATCGACCGAGACGGGTGGCGATCTTCGTGGAGCCCAGTCCGTTTTCGCACGTCAGCGGGATGAAGAACCGGTTCTTGCGATTGATTGAAAACTTGCGAGAGATGGGCGATGAGGTCGTGGTCGTGACGCCGGATCGTAATCCGCCGGAGGAGTACCACGGCGCCAAGGTGATCGGACTGCGTGGTTTCGTGTTGCCGTTTTACGGGACGGATACTCTTTTGTGCTCGTTCGGTTTCGATAAGCGCGTGTGGGACGAATTCAAGACGAATCAACCCGATTTGGTGCACTGCGCGGTGCCGGGAGGGATGATTTTCGGCGCGATGTCGTACTGTAAAGCGCTGGACATCCCGCTCGTGGAGTCGTATCACACGCACATTCCGCACTACATTCCGAGATACACGTGGGCGGGACTCGTCAAGCCCATGTGGGATTTGATTCGATTCTGGAACGGTTACGCCGCGACGACTCTGGTGACGTCGAGCATCTTGGAGAATGAACTTCGAGAGGAGGGATGTAAGAACTTGCAAGTCTGGGATAAGGGTGTCGACACCGTGTCGTTCAACCCGAGTTTTAGAAGCGAGGAGATGAGAAAACGACTCAGCGGCGGTCGGGATGGTCCCATCATCGGATGCGTGGGCCGCCTCGGTGCGGAAAAGAGACTCGGCGACCTGAAAGATATACTCGAAAAGTTACCGCCGAACGTGAATTTGGCCATCATCGGCGACGGTCCGGAACGTCAAAATCTTGAGAAGCACTTCGCCGGCACGAACACCGTGTTCACCGGCATGATCACCGGAGACGATTTATCCGCGGCGTACGCGTCCTTGGACGTGTTCGTCATGCCGAGCCCGAGCGAAACACTCGGTTTCGTCGTTATGGAGTCGATGGCTTCCGGTGTTCCCGTCGTCGCCGTCGCTGCCGGTGGTTTGCTTGACATTCTGACCAAGCCCGGAGACGTCGGGTTGCTCTACCCGGAGTACAACTACGACAAGGCGGCCGAGCACGTCAGGATGCTTCTCGAAGACGATGCCGAACGTAAACGCATGGGCGACGCGAGCCGCAAAGACGTCGAGAAGTGGGGATGGATGTCTTCTAATAGAAACCTCCGCGACAATCAATACTCGAAGGGGTTGGCGAGATTTTTCAAGTTGCAAAGCCTTCGCGCCGCCATCAAAGCCATCGCCGTTCGTCGACGCACGGCCGCTGCGCTTGACTTTATCATCACGGGTCAACATATGTTGCAAATCGCCCTCTTCGGCGTCGCTTTGAGCACGCTCGTCTTCGCCAGACAGGCTGGACCGATGGTCACGGCTACCAAAGTCAAGGCTGCCTTCGGCGCGGCGAGCTGGCTCAACGCGGTCGAAGCCGCCATCACCGAGGCTGGTCCCACGCTGGCGCCGATTATTTTCACAGCCATCACCACCGTCGCGGCTGTCATTCCTTTTGTACCAACTCAACCGCTGTTCATCATGGCTGGATTATTCTTTGGTTCGACGTACGGAGCCGCTCTCGGTTTGCTCGCTGTGGTGAGCGCGACCATTTTGGCCGCCTTCGGTAGCCGCACGCGAGGTTACAGACAGTTCAGCGATGATGTCGCCCAGCGCGTCGGCGGCGCTCCCGCTCGCCGATCTGTTCGAGCGCAGTTGCAAAAGGTGAACCGAGCCGTCAGCGGCCAAGGCAATCCCGTCGTGCAAGCCACCAAGGTGGCCGTGCTGCGCCTCCTCCCGCACGCTCCATTCACGGTCACCAACTACTTCTTGGGATTGACTCGAGTGTCCATGCGCGCTATCGCGTGCGGTACCGTCCTCGGCATGGCCCCATGGGTCGCCTTTTACGCCATCGTCGGCGCCAACGCGCGCGCCCTCGTCGCCTCGGGCGCCTCCCTCAGCGCCGTCGTCCGCGACGCCATTAGCACCGGCGCTGCGCGCATTCCATCCCTCCTCACATCCACAGAACTGGGCATCGTCGTCCTCTGCGCCACCCTTTTGCTCCTCAGACCGGCCGCTCCGGCTGAGAAACTCCTCGAATCCCGCTGAGTCGCCGCCGCCGCCGCCGCCGCCGAGTTGTAACCACGTCGCGAAAAAGCGTCCCCAGCCCCCAGTGCGCGACCCGTCGCCTCGCACCGTCCGCCTCGCGCCATGCGCGCGCGCGGCTCGAGCGTCGACGACCGCGTCCCCGTCCACCTCGGGTCGTCGCTCGCGCGTTCACCGCCCTCGCGCGTCCCTCCGTCGCCGCGCCTCGAGCGCGGAGGGCGAGGACGCGGACCTGGACACGTTTTTTAAAACCGTCGAGTTCGACGGTCTCGAACCCGAGCGCAAGGCGGCGAGCGCGCTCACCACCCTCCTCACCATGGCCGCCGTTCGCGTCGTCCTCGACCAGATGTGGGGCACGCGCCATCGCTCGCCCATGGCGCCGAAACTCATCGATTATCTGCAGACGAATCCGCTGCGGGACGGACACGCGTGGCTCGCCGAGCTCATGTCGCACGACGAGTTAGATTACAGACTCGTCGCCGTGCGCGTCATCGAGACGCGAAAGGTGTTGGCGGAGACACCGGAAGGGTTCGATTACGATTGGATGCGGGAGGAATCGTTGGAAGGGATCGCGAAGGATAACCTGGACCTGTCCCGGGCGTTGCTCGCGTGTTCGTTGGCGTCGGGCGACTGCGAACCCGATTTCACGCGCGAGGCCTAGGCGAGGACGGGCGATGCGTTCGGAAGCGTGGGTATCGATTGTTTCATGAAGTAGAATTTTTTTTATCTCGTTCGTTCTTCGTTCATTCGTTCGAGCGCGCCGTCCCGTTTCGCGCGCCCGCCCCGGCTCGAAATGAGACAAAAATGAGCGCGCGTCCGCAGACGGCGCCGCGCGCGATGGCGTCGTCCTCCGACGGCGCGTCCATCGTCGTCGCGGACTCCGTCGACGGGATCGTCGCGGGCACGTCCGCGACGGCGGTCGTTCTCGCGTCGCGCGCGCGCGCGAAAAACGTCGCCATCACGCGCAGTTTCGCCGCGCTCGCGGGAGCGTCCACCTCCGCCATCGCGCGCGAGCTCTGTCGAGCCGTCGGACCGACGGCCGAATTCGCGAGTTACGCCGCGCGCGTCGTGTGGTTGCGCAAGGCGCGCAGGCGTCGAGGACCGCTCGTCGCCGCGTGCGTGTGCGCGGGAGAGATTGTGCGAAGGCAACGGTTCGCAGACTGGAGCGCGCGCGCGCGGCCGGGCCGATTGGGGAAGCTCGAACGGTGGAGTTTGCGAGCGGTGGGGGCGATCGCGCGAGGGTTGGCGTCGAGTAAACCTCTGCCCACGATCACGGGGCGAGTGGCCCTGCTCGTGGCGGCGGCGGCGCCGTATAAATGTTTCGTGAGAAAATTCGCTAAACTCGCGGCGAGAGTGTGCAAGATACCGGTGGTGCGCGTGAAATTGCAGCGACACGCGAGGCGGTTGGGGAAGCTGTTGGCGAAGAATAAGGTGAAAAATGAGGTGAGTTCGTATAGGATGGCGCTGAACGAGGCGTGGGAGGTGTTGGAGGAGACGTTGCCGAGGGACGTGTTGTACGCCATGAGACACGCCGAGGGACAGTTGAGCACCATCGCGCGCTTTACGGGGGCTAAGAATAGAAGACGACGAAGGCGAGGGAGAGCGTCGTCTTCGCGCGCCGGGAGCGATGCAGAGGGTGAGAGCGACGAGGAGAGCGAGGACGAGCGCGCGCACATCGAGAGGGAATACATAGGAAACAGTAGACACGTGTTGCTCAGGCCGGTGGGATGGGTCAAGGGCGGGATGAATAGATTGCAGCGCTTACCGGCGGTCGTGTACGACAGCGTCGTGGCGACGGACACGGGGTACGGGAGCGCGCTCTTGATTCCGCGAGAGTACGAGATTCACGCGCTGAAGAATAAGTTATCACCGATGGCGAGGGTAAAGTTTACGGATACGCAGCTCGCTGCGTTTTTGTTGCAGTGGAAGAACGCAACCGTCGCGGCGCAGGCGATCGAACGATCCATGCAATGGCGCAAACGGTATGAATTTCTCAACGAAGCAAAGTTAAAGCAATTTTCAAACGTCGTCTTCATTCACGGGCCGAAACAGAGCTGGAGCGGTGGGTATCAGCTCGTGTTACGACTTCGAGCCGCCATGGACGCCGTGGGCATGGAGGGACTGGACGAAGTCGTCTCCGCCGTGATGACTCACGCCGAGCACGAGTGGACGCGATTGAAGCAATCGAACGGTGTCATGCGAGGTCGATTGGTGGCGCTCGTCGATTGCTCGGGCATCGATTTGACGTCGCTGCCCATTTCCCTCGTCGCAACGACGCTCGTGACGCTCGACGCCAACTATCCGCAGTTGGCTTGCGAAGTCCACTGCATCAACATCTGGTGGCTCATGCGTCGAGCCTTGCAGATACTCTTGGAAGTCGTGAGTAGCGACACAAAGGAGAGAATTTCAATTTATCAGGCGGATGACGACGGCATCGAAAAGCTGCACGAAAAATTCTCTCCGCACATTCTTCCGCGATGCATCGTCGGCGGAAAATGTCACTGTTTGAAGTGTAAGAATGAGCCATACGTCGCGCGTCCACCGAGGCGCGCTTTGGCTGGCTCGTGGCGAGGTCTCACGTGGCAGCAGATGTCGAGTTCACAGCGCCGTCAGTATTTACGACACTTGGTGGTGTACACCACTGCGCTCGTCGTCTTCTATCCCATGTTTTATTTCAGAATGACCCTCCACCCGATCATGGTGACGACGTTCGCGATGATTCGACGTTCAGGCTTCCGCGAGCGCGCTTTCGTGGCGAGCTTAGTCGTTTCTCTCGTCATGATCTTCTTCACGTGGCAATTCATCACCACGACCGGTTTGTTGGAGGACTACCTGCCGTGGATCATGCGAGACGATCACGGAGCGATGCTGGAACTCGTCGACTAAATGTAGCAAAGTGTAATCATATCTTTTTACATGCGTGTTTATACTCTATCGTCGTCATCAATGGTGTCAGTTGCGTTTACCAATTGTAGTTTCCGTTGCCGCCGTAGTCGCCGTTGCCACCGTAACCACCGTTGCCACCGTAACCACCGTTGCCACCGTTACCACCGTTGCCACCGTAACCACCGTTGCCACCGTAACCACCGTTACCGCCATTACCACCATTACCCATGTACGCAGCGTTCGGACAGTCGCGAGCCCAGTGGCCTTCGCCTCCGCACTTGTGGCACGC
>MDTD01072140.1_pt1 | contig 137656 bp, 111 predicted proteins | sample 811221 | NCBI WGS metagenome assembly MDTD01 (sample SAMN05326646, study PRJNA326480) | marine metagenome | isolation source: seawater | place: Pacific Ocean: South West | collected 2011
CCAAATGAAAATCCATACTGGAGCAGCAGACAATTCGCCTTCTCCCGCTGTACAGGATGCTACAGCAGGTCCACCATGGTCAATAGGCATCGCAGGTTATGCGGAAGGGGGGGATGATCAAAAGGAAATTATGTCTGGCTCCTATCCAGACATCTCCGCAGACTGGACTCAAGTTTTACCAAACCACCAAGATATCGATGGCTATCATGAAACTTCAGGCACATCGTTCGCAACTCCTAGAACCGCCGGAATTATTTCATTTGTCTTAGATTCACTTAGAAGCGAATACATGGATTACTCATCTGGAGCATCCCCGATTGATAGGGGCGGGTTTTTGGTAAACGGTACCGATGGTGATGGGAATGAAGTACAAATTTCAAATGCTGACATCCGTGATGCAATCAACCGCTCTGCGTGGTACCCAGACTTTGGATGGGATCCAACTAGCGGAACAATGCCAATCTCTCCGGTTGCTCCTTGTACTCAGACCGGTTGGGGATTGGTTAACCTGAGTAATATCCAACCTATCATTTCTCACTTGAATGGGTCATCTCCTCTTCCAGATCGCCCTGGAGATGTTGTTGCTTGTATGGAAGCTAACCAAGAAGCAAGAGAAGCATATTGGGGTGCTTATCCTTCAATCACGATTGAGAGGACTTACTCTGGAGAGGAAGCGATCTTTAGGGATTGATTGGCTCAAAAGTTAATATGAATTCTCCATTTGGTTTGAAACCTATAACCGGCTTAAACCCTTCATGAGGAGTATTTGCAATTGCCATGCCGATGTTCTGCAATATATTTGGAGGAATATTGACTGCAAATCCTAGATTTGTATCGACAAAGTTGTAGCTATTTGGCATGTTTAGTGCAACATTGTTTTGCTGTACTTGTTCCTTAGCAGCCTGAATTTTTTCTTCCACTTGTTCCTTCACGTCTCTAATTTCATCATGATTTTTGGAAACTTCATCCAGTACTTTTTCAACCTCTTTGATTGCTTCAGAACTCGCTACATGTTCTTCTACGGCATTGACAACACCCTCAACCGAATCTGAGATTTCTTCTTTTAATTCATCAATCGAATCCATCGCAGAAGTTGCGGCTCTAGGGGAAACCAGAGCAGGCATATTTGGCATATCCTGATTCATCTGAACAGGCTGCATCATAGCAAACGGGTCGTCGAGAATGGCTTTTTCGCTACCAGTTCTCTGAGTCCATAGCGCAGCATAACCAAATGCTAGAAGACCAACGAAAATGAATGCAATCGCTCCGAACAAATCATCGTTTATTGAGGCAGCAAAAATAATTCCAGAAATTATAGATCCAAACCCTCCGATGGCTCTTCTCCATCTTGCATCGTATTTCTCTTGGAAACCTTGTACTCCCACAAGGGTTAGAAGTAAAGTCATACAGAGAGTTACTATTATCCAATTTGAATCATCATTGAAAATTAGAATTAATCCAACCAAGGATGAAAATAGACCAGAGATCCCTAAGGTTCCGATTACATTGAAGAATTCTTCATCGTTATCCCAACTGAATAAATCTGAATCATACATGAAATCCTCTTGCATTCCTAAGATGTAGATTCCTATTCCTTCCAAAATCATGATTACTCCAGCAATCATTGTACCAGTAATCTCTACGTCTGAGCCAAAGGCAAGGAAGTATGCATTTCCTAACGTTAGAGCGTGAAGGACCGGAAGAAGTGGAAGGCTGAATTTCCTTCCATGTTTGAAAGTCCTTTCAGTAGCAAATAAAGCTCCGATAATGTTTAGGATACCGCCGAGAATGGCAAAAGATAACAAGAGATTGATAATGATGAAAGCCTCATTAATCTTGAGCATACTTTCCTTCTGAATCTCGATATATTCATCATAGTTCAATTGAGAATCCGGATTTCTTGCATTGTATGCAGCCAAATCTTCCTCAGGGTTGTATCTGACAAAGATCATTCCATTTTTTGTGATCGCATAAAATATTCCTGTGTAAACTGCGCTTCCAGCTGCAGACCAAGAAATAACTTCTAGAGGGTCATTAATCTCTGTCGAACTAAATCCGATGATGAGAGATATCAACATTACAACAGGAACAACTTGGATGAATTCTATTGCGCCTTTGGAGATAACGCTGACTGTAATGATACAAACCAAAATTGTAGGCAACCAAGCCACGCTTGTAGATGCTGAAAATACCCCGACAATTACCCAAATGATACTTCCAACAAATGGATAGTCTTCGGTTCCATTTTTTGTAAATGAAGATAGTAGCCAGACCAAACCCATCTGAATGGTAATAATTACTCCTGAAATCTGAGGAATTCCGGCAGTCCATCCATCATAAACCATTGACTCAAATCCGAAAAATTGGAGAACATCGTAAGATACATGTCCATATTGAAGCCACGACCATCCGAGAAGCAGTAAAATGCCTGGTGAAGTTAACAAAGCAGCGGTGTGTTTGTGCTGAATGCACTTCCATGTGATCAAAGCCAGCATACCAATCAGTAACAATCCTCCACTTGTGTCTAGCATTGCTATTGCGATTAATGCAAACATTGTACCGTGGTCCATGTTCCTGTTCATCTCGTCTACCTTGAGGCCTCTAAGTTGGAGAAGTAATGCAGGACCAGCACAGGCGAGAAGCAAGATTCCATCGAAAATTGCCCTAATGTTTGTGTAAAGCGTAAAATTACAACTCATCCAATTAAATGCTATTTCTGCACATGTTTCCCATTCTTCACCGATTGTCCATCTATAGTCGTAAGAATGCAGTAGAAGTGAGATTGGTAGGGCAATCACGAATAGCATCCAGGATGCAGTGAAACGGGTTGAGGCATCCTGCTCTTTCTGAGAAAGAACCTCAAAAGCCAAAATTGCTACAGGGATACAAAATAGTGCTACACCAAGGTAACTTTCCGTCACCATTTCAGCATCTAAAGAAATTATAGCCCCTACTATTACAAGCATAGGACCAAGAATAGTTATCTTCGCTAATTTATTCCAAGAATATCTCGAAAGGTCGCTCTTTTCTTTTTCTTCGGCAATAACCCATGCATTGACATCTGGGTTCCATACTTTGCCAGAGTTTGAGTTCATCGCATCAGTCAACCAACCGAACATCATTCCAAAGTCTAATTCAACCTCTCTGGTCCTTCTAAAGACCGCATAGAGAATTAAACCAATTACTAAGACTTCATATCCGAACTTAATACCGAATGCTTCGGCCGACAAAGACCCATTTAGAGCCAATATTATAGTTACAATTAAGGCAAGGGCAGTGTACAAAGTTCCATCTTTTCTAGAATCAATATCCTGCATGGTTGCCTTGTTCATTTTCAATACGGCCAAGCCGATTAGATAACCACAGAATATCCAAGGTAGTATACTTGATGAGAGGCTAATTACACCTCTGGAAAGACCCACGCATACCATCATCAAAATATCTGTCCAAGCAGAAGATTTCTTGGCATAACTTGCCGCTGAGGCCGTAATTACAAGTACTACCGGCAGTATAATTTCCATATAATCTAGCGCAAACATGTCAGTGTAGGCAAGGTCAACGGTGATTGCTCTAACGTCGGTTAAAATGAAGGAAATGGCTAGTGCTGCCAAGGTGAAATCGATAACCCATTTTCTAGCATCCTTATTGATGAAAATCATGTATTGGATAATTAGTATAGTGATTATCCAAGCAATCCATGAACCCTCAAAGGGAAGAATACCTAAAGCGAATGCTAATCCTATCGGCATTGCAGGAACTCTCTGCTTTAGAACTGCAGGGAAGTAGGAAATCAGCAGGGCAATCCACAAGCCAATTGGAAGGGTTATGCTTGAGGCAAGGCCAGTCAAATTTGAAGTCCTAAATGGTCCTAATACCAATTCAAAGTCGTTAAGGTATGAGAATAGCATAGCAGCAAATACAATCCCGACTAACCCAGCAGATGCTTTTTGCATTAATTCAAAATTTATCATTTCTTTTTCGGCATACCAACCTTGAATTGCGATGATGAAAATTAGCAGCGATAATGCTCCTCCATCAAATGGTCCGTTATTTGCCTCATAGAAAAATGGAATAATTCCTGATATAATTGCCATCGCTATGAAGTATCTAGAACGATTACTTCGGAACGCAACCTCCATAGAAATGAATGACAAGAAGACAATACTGATTCCAATTTCGTACGAGACAACATTTTCTGACCAGTTCATCCAATTTGCAGATCCTCCTAAGAGAAGAGCTAGAGGCGTTAATGCTGTCACTCCCCAAGCAAATCCGGTTTGCCCTTCGTAACGTTTTAGCAGTAAATACTCAGCAAGAACTACGAGTGCTAATGCCCCTGATTGGAGGTAAATTGCGTTGACAGAAGGAACTACTCCCCCATTACCATTTGATATTACAAGTGCATCAATACCAAGTCCTGATGATATATCAACGAAGTATCTTGCTCCCCAAATTATTCCAACGGCAGCGAAGAAAAACCCTAGACCTAGCATGTAGTTTTGTGATTCTTGAAGATTCATTCCTTGTTTTCTAGCCTGCATTTCAACCATGCCGACTGCCATCGCACACGATACGAAACCACCTACGAACAGTAGAAGATAAGATTCAGTGTCCGCATTTGCAAAACCTATTGTGAATATCCCCCCCCAAATTGCAATTAATGCCACAATGTACATTATCAGCATTGCAAATTTCTCAAGGGCAACGTCTGACTGTGCTCTTTGCGTAGAAGGTAGTTGAATATTGATTGGATTATTGGGGAGTGGTGCAGTAATTCCACCAGTCATTCCAATAACTTCTGAGGTAATTGGCTGGCTAGAGGCACGAGTAGGATTTCTTCTTGGTGCTGGCATCTAAATCGTTGTTATCATCGATGAATATGTAATAAAATTTTAGCCGTAAATTAGCAATAGGGTTTCAAAACGAAACCCGTTGGTTGGAACCACATTGAACCATAATCCGATGCATTCAAACCATGCGTAATCTTGGCTATGCTAGGTCATATCCATGCAACTCAAGAGAACGCTTGCATTTTTCGCTCTATCTCTGCTTATCATGCCGGTCATTGCGGCTGCAACGCCAGTAAATTCTGAACCCTCTGAGGAAGAGGGCTGGTGGATTGATACCACAGTTGACCGCAATGGTAACAGCATAGGTGATATGGTAGAGAAATTCCATGACCATCCGCTATTTTTGGATGAAGAAGGAACACTTCCTGTAATCGTGGATTATTCCAGAGACGTCTCTGAGGATGACGTGAGAATTCTTGAACAAAATGTTGAATTCCAACATCAAGTTACTCTCGACAGAATTGATGCAATTGCAGGGCGAGTGCCACACAACATGATTCTGGAAACACTTGAATTACCAGGAGTCATTATGATTGAGCTCGATGGAATTCTTGAAGCACTTAATGGAGATGTTGCTGTAGTGCACGCTGTGGATGTAGCACAGCAAAATACAGGTTACGATGGCTCAGGAGTTACAGTTGCTATCATCGACACTGGAATTGATGGAAATCACTCCGGTCTTGATGATCAAGATGATGATCCAACAACATACGACCCGAAAATCATCGGATTTTATGATGCTGTTAATAATCCATCTCTAACAAACGGGACTGAAGTGTTCCCATATGATGACCAAGGTCACGGCACTCACTGCGCGGGTACTACCGCTGGAACAGGTGCTCCAACCTACGAGCATCCAGGAATGGCACCACAAGCAAACCTTGTGGGTGTAAAAGTTCTAGACGCAGGTGGTTCAGGTTCGTTTGCCACAGTTATGGCTGGAATGCAATGGACAGTTGACCACAGATATGAATTCAATATTCGTGCCGCTTCGATGTCCCTTGGAGGTCCAGGTGCAATTGAATGGACTTCGTCTGAAGAAGACAGCGTAAACCGTTACGCTAACGAAATGGTAAGAGCAGGCGTTGCCATGTTTATTGCTGCAGGTAATAACGGTGTTAGCTCACAAATCGGAACTCCAGGTTCTGCTGAAGATGTTATCACTGTTGGCGCTCTTGACAAGGATACTAGCATTGCGATTTATTCTTCCCAAGGACCTACTGAGGAAGGTAGAATCAAACCAAACATTGCATTTGTTGGTTCAGATGTAATGTCTGCTGAGGCAAACTCGGGAGATGGATATGTCGGATTCAGCGGTACCAGCATGGCAACTCCAGGAGCGGCAGGAGTTGCTGCTTTGATGTACCAAGCTAACCCTGATTTGTCTCCATTTGACATTAGAAACATAATGCAAGAAACAGCTACTTACAGACAATGTCACTACATGTTCGCTAACGAGCCATGCGCCGATGATTTAATTCCTAAGAACAGGCAAAATAACGTCTACGGGCACGGTCACGTGAATGCAGATGTGGCCCTACAAGAAGCAGCGGAAAGGTCGTATGCATGGGACTCCAACCGTTCAATAATGATCGAAACGCCATTAGGAGATGATGACAGAATTCACTTACTTCCTGGGGACAAAATAGAATTCAATATATCTTCAGGTGTTGATTTGGTACAATGGAGAAGCAATCACCTAAGAGATGATTGGACAAATCTTGACTCATTTGATGAGGGTGACACAAAGTTCGAGTTAGAAGACATGGTAATCTATGATAAATTGCAATATCTGCCTGGAATCCCAATCGAAGGAAATCACACCTTGTCTCTTAGAGGAATCACATGTAACGACGGTGAGTGTTCAGATCCTCTTTCAACTCCCCTTGTGACGGTAGACATCATGATGATGGATGTGGACAACATGGCTTCAAACGGTGCAGAAGATGAATCAGCTGCCATAACCGGTGGTACTCTAGTCATAATCGTTCTATTGATTGTAATAGCGGCACTTGCTGCGTTTATCGTTCAGTTAAGAAACGAGAATAACGAAATGATTCTAACTGCTGAATTGGAAAGAGATTGAGATATTCTCTTCGATTTTGGCCCTTTTAATCCAAAAGTGGTTTGGTTACAATACAAGTAAAACATATACCAACACAGGGATTAAAGTGATTAGTGCTGACATCCAAGTCCTTGACTTAATCTGTTGCAGAGAAGGCGCTCCCTCTTTATTGGATTCCTTATGTCCACACTCATGGCATGTAACTTCATAGCCGAGACCAGGATACTCGACAATCCTTGCAATTGGTCCCCATGCACCTTTTATTTTCACAGCACTTGTTTTTTGTGAATTGCAACTGCTACACGTAAAAGATTTAGTCGCAGTATATCACCTATCATTCAAAGGATTGAATTTCTCAGGCACTAGCCTCTTCCCACTTCTCTTGAATCAATACTTGGTCATCAAGAATTCCTTTATGGATGTAGGTTATCTCTTTAGCACTGTTAACAAAGACAATCGTACCAGGGTTTTGAATGTCAAGTTGTTCTCCAACCTCGCTGCCTTTCATGAATTTATATGAAGTCAAAGAAACTCCTTCATCTTCGAGTTCCCCATTGTCGTCATATTCGTCATCATAACCATCCGCTGCATCATGCCAGTCGCTTAGTGTGATTCCTTGTGGGTCTTCAGTTGAATCTGTACTGAAAATTAATACTTGCAGGCCTTCTTCAAATTCCCAGATATTATGCATTGATGAGTGGCACGGGTTGCTACACCATTCAGCTGAAAAAATCGCTATGAACGGTCCAGATGTTGTTTCTGAATCATAATTCAGGCCATCATCTGCAACTGCGTTGAATTCAGGAAAGACGATTTTTTGCTCTTCTTCAGGACCAGAGTTAATACAGCCTGACAGAGAGGTTGAAATTAGAAACAAACAAAGTAAACTAACGAATGGTATCCGCATGTCCCGTGTGCTTATTGGGTCGTTTAATAATCTAGTTGCAAAAAGTTACTAAATAAAATATAACTAGGAATAAATGTCATGAGCCGTTCAAGAGTTTTAGCTATAATGGCGATAATTACTTCTTTATGCATCATAGGAGTTACAGGAGTAGCTAGTGGAGAAAATCAAAGCCAAGGTTGTAATGGTGACCTAGAAGGTAATTCAACGATTGACAGAAATGGTTGCCTTGATTCGGATGGCGATGGTTATTCTGACTACTCTGAAAATTGGACAAAGTTAGATGGTGCCGATGCGTTTCCGTTTGATGAACATGCCTGGGCTGATATGGACAATGATGGCTTTACAGACCAGAGAGGTACAAATTATACCGACGATTGTCCTTTCACATGGGGCAAATCAAGGGTAATCTTGATGGGTTGCTCAGACATCGACAGAGATTTTGTGCCGGATAATTATGATGACGATGCTGATGGGGATGGCATAAGGAATGAGATGGAGAGAGCAGCCTCAACAGGTACTCAGCTTTTTGACCCATATGATCCATCAAGCACTCCAGCAGATTCAGACCTTGACACAATCCCCGATGTTTTGGATGACGACAATGATAACGACAATTGGCCAGATGATATCGAGATTGACAGAGGTTCTGACCCGTATGATGAAAATTCCAATCCTTTCAACATGTATTTTGGAACTGAAACTGGTTTGTTTTACCTTGGAGGGTTTAAATTCACAAACGAGTATGAGCCGTCAGGTTTCGAAATATCATTATCTGTGATTATAGATGTCGCTACCGAAGAGTTGATGATACCATTTCTACTTATTCCTGCCTACGTTGTACTGTCAGTAATCCGTAGAAGGCAATTTCATGTTTTTGAAGAACGAATTAAAAATGCGGAAAATCTTGAGGAGTTGCGGCAGTTAGAATCAAAAATTAATAGGTTGATACGCAATAGAGGGATGAGATTGTATCACGGTTTAGTACTTAGAAATACAATAGAAGAATTTGAAGACAATTTTGGTTATAAAAAGAGTTATGACTTTAAAAATGAGCCAAATAATATGACTTCTAACAAAGATTCTGAAGAAGAATAGAATTTGTTGATAAAAAACTCAAACGGTAATGCTCAAAGGCTATTTTACCAAGCACCGTTTGGGTCCGATTATGGTAGGCGAAGAGTTCGTGAACATGATTCCAAAAGCCAAGGGGCAAATTTGGAAAGCATGTGTTAATGGAGACGCTGTGGAAGTTATTGCACTATCGAACGCAGTACTTTTGGATGTCTTGAGGGACAATGTAGGTACTCTTGGAGTCAAAAGAGGATGCGATCTAGGCACTTGTGGTTGTTGTGCTGTGATGGTTGACGGAGAGCCGAGGTTGTCTTGTCTATGCCTTGCAGGTGATGCTGAAGGCAGCGAGATTACAACCGTTGAAGGTCTTGCAGATGGGCACCATCTTTCTCCTATTCAGAACTGTTTTGCAGAATATGGTGGAAGCCAGTGTGGCTTTTGCACACCAGGATTTTTAATCAGTGCTCAGGCTCTTCTAAACCAAACAGATGATCCCTCTGAAGAAGAAATTGCTAAGGCAATTGAAGGCAATCTTTGCAGGTGTACTGGTTACCAACAGATTAGCGACTCGATTAGAGCAGCAGCAAGTATCCTAAGAGGTGAGAAAGAGAACAAGAATCCAACAATAACTCCTCATTCTAACCCGCATCCAACAGGTCCAGAGGAACCTAATATGCCTCCAGGACACGCGAGGTGACACCATGTCTGGAGGGTACAAGCAACAGCCAGGTTCAGGTGGAAACACCGTCAGAAAGGATGGAAAGAGGGTTGCTGGCAAGTTGAAATTCCAGCCACCTGGTGCAGGAGGATCTAATCCTAAGATGAAAGAAAGGGACCTTGATTTCATTCCTGAATCAGTAGGTGGCAAAGAGCCACAACCGGCGGGTTCACACGTACATGACAGACTCAGAACAGGTACAGTAGTCGGTAAAGAGGTTGCACTTGTAGACGCCAATCCAAAGGTCATCGGGAAAGCAGAATACGGGGATGACGTACGATTAGGTGGCGAGATAATCGGTAAAATCTTGCGCTCTCCCCATCATTATGCCAAGATCAAATCAATTGACACTTCCAAGGTAGAGGCTCTTCCTGGAGTAATTGCGGTAGCAACTGGCGCAGATGCGCCAAAGACGTTTGGTGTCCTACCTGTTACGAAAGATGAACACGCTATGGCTATAGAGAAGGTCAGGCACATGGGAGATTTAGTTGCATGCGTTGCAGCTGTTGATGAAGAAACAGCCTTGCATGCTCTTAATTTGTTTGAGGTCGAGTATGAAATTCTCGATGCTGAGTTTGACCCAAGAAAAGGAATCGAAGATGTTGATGAGCCGATTCACTGGAGAGGTAAATACCACGTTGGAAACACCAACATACAAAAGAGAGTTTTCCAAGAATTCGGTGACAGGTCACTGGTTGAGTCACCGGCTGCTAGCAGTTCTAGAAAGTGGAGGTTTGAAGGAGTTCATCATGGATTTACAGAACCGCATGCAGTGGTTGCTGAATGGGATGCAACCGGAAGATTACAACTCTACACTCCGCAACAAGTTCCACACTATACACATAGAGCTCTATCTACTGTTCTAGACGTACCAATGCACCAAATCAATGTAATTCGAACCTTTGTCGGTGGTGGATTTGGTGGAAAATCTGATCCTTTCCCGCATGAAATGTGTGCGGCAATACTAGCAAGGAAAGCAGGAAGACCGGTTAGGATTACCTTCGATAGAGAAGAGGTCTATTGGATTAATAGAGGAAGACACCCATCTTACATTGAAGTTAAGATTGACGCTGATGAGCAAGGAAGAGTTGCCGGATTTGATATCGATGCGCTAATCGATGGAGGTGCTTTTGCATCATTCGGTCACGTAACTTCATACTACAACGGAGTACTAGCAACCTCTCCTTACGAACTGGGGTCATTCCACTACACTGGAGCAAGAGTCTGGACAAACAAACCTGCCAGCGGAGCGATGAGAGGTCACGGAGCAGTTAACACCAGATGTGCAGTTGAGGTTGGGATGGATGAGATTGCTGAGCAACTTGCTGTTGATCCAATCGATTTAAGGCTAGCAAATTTATTGCCTCCACACTGCAGGACAATTACAGGATTTAGAATAACCTCAAACGGTATGAGAGAAGCACTAACAAAGGTTAGAGAAGGCTCAGATTGGGATAATAAATTCAGAAAACTACCTCTTGGAAAAGGTATAGGAATTGGTTGTGGATTCTTCATATCCGGGTCAGGTCTGCCAATTCATTGGGATCCGAATCGATTCCCACATGCAACTGTTCATATCCAAATCGACATGGATGGGGGAGTGACCGTTCACACTGGTGCAGCAGATATTGGACAAGGGTCAACAACAGCAGTCGCACAAGTTGTCTCTGAGGTTCTTGCTTTGCCTTTGGATATGATTCATGTAAGAAGTCATGAAAGCGATACTTCTCCGGTTGACTTGGGTTCATATTCAAGTCGTGTTACATTTATGAATTGTAACGCAGCTATTAGAGCAGCAATGGAAATTCGAGAACAATTGCTAAACGCTGCCTGGGAAATGACTGGTTACCATCCAACAACTCTTGTCCTAAATGACAGAAGAATCTACTACAAGCACGACCCAGCGATTGGAGTTTCATATCTTGAAGCACTACACAAAGCCCAGGAGGATGTTGGCGCTCTAATCGCTAGAGGAGCATATAGGTCCCCGCCAATGGGTGGAGTTCACAAGGGTGCAGCAGCAGGACTTGCGCCTGCATATTCCTTCTCTGCATATGTCGCTGAAGTAGATGTAGATATAGAAACTGGAATTGTGAAGTGTACAAATGTCTGGGCGGCACATGATTGTGGTAAGGCTCTAAATCCATTGAGCGTTAGAGGACAAATTATCGGTTCATGCCACATGGGATTAGGGCAAGTGTTGAGCGAAAAGATGGTTTATGGAAGAACAGGTCACTTGCAAAACGCAAACCTGCTTCAATATCAAATTCCAAGCGTTCACGAAATGCCTCATGTTACTCCAATTATCGTAGAATCTTCTGATCCTGAGGGACCGTTTGGTGCAAAAGAAGCAGGCGAAGGTCCACTGCTCCCAATTCTTCCTGCGGTCGTTAACGCAGTTTACGATGCCATAGGCGTCAGACCGAACACTTTGCCTTTGACTCCAGATCAAATGTGGTCCGACATTCAAAAGAAAATGAAAGAATTGAAGATAAAAGATCCTCGAAAACTAGAATCGCCGAGACTTGAGCATGGTAACTTGCAACCAGTTCTTGAGCAGAGAGCTGAAGAGCACAGAATACGGGATGGGAAGAGGCAGAGAACTGAAGATACCTCTGCTTATGTAAATGGTGCTTTGTTTGGATTTGACCCAAATATTCCAATGGAAGATCAGGTTGAGGGCTGGAGAAGCGCAACAGAACCAGAGCCGGAAAAACTTGCCGAACTAGGTATTGCTGGAAAGGCTTGGCTCAAACAAGAACAAAGGAAAATGGGAGGTGACAATTGATGCTGATGCCTGCTTTTGAATTACACAAACCAGTTTCCATAGAGGAAGCAGTAGCCCTAGCAAGAGATCTAATAGATTCTGGGCAAGAGTTCGATTGGGTATCTGGTGGTACCGACCTAATTCCAAATTACAAATGGCATATTAACACTAAGCCACACGTCATAAGTTTGGCTGGAATTGAAGAAATGAAATCATTGTCAATGACAGAAATTGGTGCAGGCGTGAAACTTAGCCAGTTGGAAGTATCGGATGAGATTCACCCCTTGCTGAAGACTGCAGCAGGAAAGGTTGCGTCAAGTTTGATAAGAAAATCAGCAACTCTAGGAGGTAATATTTGCCTTGATACCAGATGTTTCTGGTACAATCAAAGCGAGGACTGGCGCAGATCGATTGAATGGTGTCACAAAGCTGATTGCGGTACAGGCGCAGACTGTAGAGTTATACCGAATCAAAACACACTCTGTGTAGCCACTTACCAAGGGGACATGGCTGCTTCGCTAATATCACTGGGCGCAATGATTACATTGGTGGGTCCAGATGGAATTAGAGAAATGCCAATAGAGGATTTCTTTGAATTAGATGGGATGAAGAAAAATGTATTACAGAAAGGGGAATTTGTTTGCAAGGTAACATTTTCTGAAGAGGTATCAAAGAGAGTCGGCGCTTACAAAAAACTCCGCGTTAGAGAAACTTGGGATTTCCCTGAGGCAGGCTCAGCCGCATCATGGATTCCAGGGGATTTAAGCTCGCTCAGAATTGGTACAACTGGTATCGAATCGATTCCACGGTCACATTGTAAAGAAATAGAACAACACGCAAATTGGAATGACGAGGATTCTATCTTTGAATTGAGTCAAGCAGTTCAAAAATCCGTAAAAGCAGTAAATAACACAATTTTAAGTCCAAGATACAGGAAAGCAATGGTTTCAGTTTTGACAAGAAGGGCTATCGAAGAAATAATCTGAGGGTCGATAATGAAAGTAAAACTAATTGTTGCTTTGTTCTTATTACCAATCCTTATTCCAGCGATATCGGCTCAGTTCGATGTTCCTGAATGGGAACTGGGCTGGGATACCAACATGGAAACTACTTACGAGTTACAACTAGATGTTGATGATTGGGATCTTGAAGAAATATTGGTCTTGTATGTAGATAATGAAAGAAATAACGAAGTTAACCTAGAACTTACAATCGAGCTTAGCGATGAAGATTTCCCTGTTGAGATAGATGCTCCAGAATCAGTTAGCATTAGCGGCGGTAGTAATGATAGCATTGAGATTTCGATAACCTCAATTTCTGATGAAGTAAAGGTAAGAGAGTATTCTCCTACTAAAACAGTAACAATCACCGTAACTGCGGATGAAGTTGTAGCAGGTTCTGGTCAGTCCCGTTCTACTCAAGAAATAGAGGGCGATCTAAGGTTCTCCAAAGAGCATAAATTAGACCACGAAATCCTAGAACAAAACATTGAGTTGAATGCAGGCACTTACATTGAAGTTACTTTGCTGGTACACAATTTCGGTAATCACCAAGACGCTATCAAAGACAGTTCTCACACAGTAAGAATGTGCCCACATTTGGATGTTGAGCAACTGGATACCACAGAGGATATTGTACTGAAAACTACAGGACAAGGCGGTGAATTAGCAAATCCTCACGAATTTACAATTAGAGTCAAAGCTAGTTCTTCAGCATCTTCAAAGACTTGCGAAGTGAGTATTACATTGGCTAGCGAGGGTTCAGGAGAATCTTACACCAATTCATTTGAGGTGGAAGTTGATGCTGTAGAATCCGACGATGATAACCAAAACGACCAATCCCCTACGGATGAAGATGAGCCTGTTATCTCAACCGAACCAAATTCAACACCGTTTTTAGGCTTGGTTGAGATCATCACACTGCTGTGTATAATCGGTTTAAGTTCAAGAAAAAGGTAGGATAAAAACATCCGTATTTTATCAACCTTTGTAACTGAATTCAATATATCGCATTTTCACCCCTATTCGTTGCATAGAGTCCATATTGGCTCTAAGCATTAGGGGAGAATCATTATGAGTAGTTTGTTGTTCGGGAGGATGTCCACAGGTTAACTCGCGTTACTCTAGGATAGTTAGGTGATAAAAATGTCCGAGGAAAATGAATCAAAATTTTCTCTTGAGACAATCCTAGCAATAGGACTTGTCACAACAATCCTTCTCTCAACCATCCTAATCATTGTTGCTAGCGCAGGCAAAGAGACAGTGCTTTCTGCCTATGAGGCAGATGCTGAAGGAAATCTAGCATACATGCAATTAACCGAGATGAGAGCATCACTGGGCGAAGAAGGCGATGATTACAGAGTTGCAAACACGATGTCTACTCCAATGCTGGTGAATGACTGGGAGGATCCTCACAGAACAATGCTCATAATCGCTGGTGCAGAGAAACCATTCGACTCAGCCGAGGCTGCAGCCATTTATGATTTCGTAACAAATAAAGGAGGCAAGGTAATTATTGCCTCAAATTCAACAAATGCACAACCAGTAGCAGAAGCTTTTGGTGTGAAATATTTTGATGCTCCAGTAGTTGATCCGTTCAGATTCTATGAAGTAACAGATGATACAGATCAAAGAGTTCCTGAAGACCAAAGAAAACTTTGGGCTGTTGCTAGCATAGATAGAGATGTAACCCAAATGGGTGAAGAGAGAGCACAGCCTTGCACTGATGCTATGATGGACGCAGCAGACATCAGTAACTGCAGGACTCCAGTTTTATTCCACAGACCAACCGCTTTGCAAGTCCTTGACGAGCAAACAGAAACTAACCGGGAGGTGAGTGTCCTTGCACATGCATCAACACCTGCTTTCATCGCTTCTAACAGTTACAGGTCTGACGATTCATCAAATCCGATATTGGGTGAAGGAAAAACAGGACTAGTGGTCAGAATTGATTATCCAGTGGAGGGTGTGCTTGACGAAACTCCTGAAGGTCAAGGGAAATTGAACGTTACCGGGTCAATTGTTTTCGTATCTGACCATTCTGTCTTTGCTAACCACTTGTGGAGCCCTGTAGTTGCAGAGCAAACTGGAAAGGAGCAATGCGACTCAGTTCATTACCAGCAAAATAACCACAGTTGCTGGTCTACAGATTCTGAAGGACTAGACGTTGCATACGGCGATGCTACATTCAAGGGCAATGAAAAGTTCTTCTTATCCCTAATTTATGACATGATGGAATTTGACAACAATGGATTGTCCTCATCAATTACAAGACAAACTCAGAACTTCAACTTGGTCTTTGACGAAAGCAGACACACAAGTGGTGCTTTAGTTTCTCCTTTCACAGAAGCTGTAGGAGCAGTCGTGTTGTTAACCAGCGATGCTGCATTAAAGTGGTTGATTGGACTCAATCTATTTGCACTTCTTGCAATTGCAATAATGGTCGTTCCTGAAAAAGAAAACTGGAGACACGTCTTTGACCTTACAAGGTTCAGAGAAAGACCAAACAAAGTTGACGAAAGTAAATATGTGGCAAGAGTCAGAACAGCATTCCTAACAAAAGTAAGAAACATGCACGATCTCACAAGAGATGAGTTCGCAAGGAAAACCCCAGCGGAGGTTATGCAATTAGTCCGCGATCCAAGGTTGGTAGAACTAGTAAGTTCCAACCGCTCATATTCCAACGATGAACTAAGGGAGTTGATCCCGCAAATCCGTCGTTGGGGCAAATAAATAGGAGGAAAATGACATGCAACCCCCAACACCACCAGCAGCCCAACCGCCAGCACCAATGCCTGCGGCACCTGCTCCGGCAGCTCCAGCGCCACCAGCGCCAGCTGCTCCAGCAGCACCAGCAGCACCAATGCCAGCGGCGCCAGCAGCACCAGCTGCACCGGCAAGACAAACGCACCAAAGTAGCCCTGAAGTCAGAGAGCGCCTACAAGCAGTAGGTGCAATTGCTCAAGCAATTAGCGCTGAAGTTCAGAAGGTAATTATCGGTAAGTCACACGTTATTGACAATGTTCTAATCAACATCCTGTCAAACGGTAACCTACTTTTCGAAGATTACCCAGGTTTGGCTAAAACCTTGATGACAAATACCTTTGCAGATGCATTGGGTTGTGACTTCAAGCGTGTACAATTCACACCTGACTTGCTTCCTGCGGACATCACAGGTACAAACATCTATGATGCAAAGAAGGGGGAGTTTACTTTCAAGCCGGGTCCGTTATTCTGTAACCTACTTCTAGCTGACGAGATCAACCGTGCTCCACCAAAGACTCAGGCTGCTTTGCTTGAGGCTATGCAAGAGAAGCAAGTAACAATCGGTACTGTAACTCACAAATTACCATCACCGTTTATCGTTATGGCAACTCAAAACCCTGTCGAGCAAGAGGGTACATATCCTCTGCCTGAGGCGCAACTAGACCGTTTCATGTTCAAGATGAGCGTCGGTTACCCTGACAGAGCAGACGAGGATGAAATTCTAGCAAGAAGAATCAACCGTGGAAAGGACGCTGTAGACGTCGATGTAATCACTGACCCACAACGTGTAATCGCTATGCAACAAGCATGTGAAGATGTATTCGTTGACCCTGGAATCAGAATGTACATGGTTGAGATTGTAGCAAGAACTCGTGAAGACCCTCGTGTCCTAGTAGGTTCTTCTCCTCGTGGTTCACAAGCTCTTCTGAAAACATCTCGTGCAGCGGCTGCAATGAGAGGCAGAGATTTCGTTACTCCAGATGACGTAAAGGCAGTTGCTGAACTAGCGATCGCTCACAGAATCATCTTGAAGCCTGAGCACCAAATCAAGGGACTAGAGGCTGGAGAAGTCATTCAAACAATCTTGAGAGAAGTTCCAGTTCCAACTGTTTGAGTTACTTGGAATCAGAATCGAATAGGAAGTGCGTAGCGTGTGGTCCAGAAAATCAGCAATGTTAGGAAGTTTGGCAATTGCCATGTACCTTTTGGGTCTTACCTTGAGGAATTCCCAATTGGTTACAATAGCAGTTGTTATCTTTGTATTCCTGACTTGGGCTGCTCTATTTGGTGGCCACGCTGATGTTTCAGCATCTGGTCGTCGCTCTGAAGAGTGGACTGGCGAAGAGGGAGTAGCCCTCGGAAGCGTCTCAGCAATGAGAAAAATGTCAAGCGCCAGAATATTCGAAGACGGAGAATTGAATGTTACTTTACGTATGCAGAATCATTCGGGATTAGCAAAAATCCTGGAGGTAAGAGACCGTGTACCAGAAGTTATGAGAATAAAGGAGGGATCTAACTACATCTTGATGGAGTTGGGTCCAAGAAGAGAGACTTTCATCGAATATACTGTCGAATGTCCACTCAGAGGGTTTTACAGTCTTGGTCCTGTTGCTGTCAGGATTCAAGACCCATTCGGCTTGTTTCACAAAGAAAAAGAGTTGCATGTCTACAACGATTTCCTAGTCTTCCCTAAGATGGAGGATTTGAAAGAAACATTTGTGAAGTCTAGAGTTCCGAAAATTTTCACTGGTGCAGTCAACATCAGACAACCAGGACCTGGTTCCGAGTTTTACTCGCTGAGAGAGTACTTCGAAGGAGACTCCTTCAGAGCCATCAACTGGTCTGCTTATGCAAGGTCTGGTAAATTAATGGTCAATGAAAGAGAGAGAGATGCAGTAAGTGATGTCATAATTATTGTAGATTCAAGAGCCGTATCAGAAACAGGACCTGTTTCAAGAAATGCCCTTGTTTATTCAACACGTGCAGCCGCTTCTCTTGCCAAGTATTTCCTAGGAAGAAGAGATTCGGTAGGTGTCATTACTTACGGCGACGAAGTTGTTAGCGTAGACCGTGATACTGGTAAGAAACAATTGTATGTAATTCTAACAAAGTTAGCAGGAGCAGTAGCAAAAGGAAATACACCTCTCCAGGTTGTTGTTAACAGAATCATGCCTCACATAAACAAAGGTTCTCCGATAATATTCCTGTCTAATCTTGAAGATGACCCAACAATTGTCAACGCGCTTAGAGATTTCAGAGCAAGAGACTTTGATGTAACTGTTTTGAGTCCTTCTTCACTAGAATTTGAATTCGATGCGAAGAGGCTAAACAGAACTGGATATGAAGTTTTGAAGACTGAGAGAGATGTTCTAATTTCTGAACTTAGAGGTCTTGGAGTTAACATCATGGATTGGGAACCTGACATGTTGTTATCAACAGCATTAGCAGGAGCAAGAGGATTCTGAGGTGGTTTAGATGGCTGTAAAAAGAGAATCAGGCGACACATCCCACCTTTACGATGGAAAGACCGTAAGATCCAGCGCACCTTCAAGGAAGGCTTTAGCAGGCTCTGCGGGAATTGGGACGGAGATTCCGAAGGATGCAATTCCAGAAATTGAAGTTCCAAAGTTCATTGAAAGTCTACTCGGCGGTCCGATTATTCCTAAAATGAAGTTTTTGAAGCCTGATAAAATGGTCCAAAATCTACAACTTGCGGTCTACGGAATTTTAGCCGCCCTTGGCTTCTTGACATTCATCGTATCTCCTGGAGCAGGAACAATCTGGTTTATGCTTACTGGCTCTATTGGGCTAGCATCAATTATTCAAATCGTGGTTATCGTCGCAGCTTGTGGGCTTGGATTTTACGGAGTCTTCAAGAGAGATGGAAGATTTTTGCTGGGAAGTCAACTACTATTCATCCTAGCAATTATGAGGTTCGCTTCATCCAAGGTCTCTTTATCATTCGATCCATTCGGATTAGCAGATAATAATTTCTTACTGAGCACGCTAGTTGTCATCTATGCAGTTTTGCTTATTATGTACATTGAACTTTCAAGTGGTGTTTTGCGTTACAGTATGCTTGACACCAGTATTCGTACTAACGAAGTATATGTGATGAACCCTGGAAAGATTGTAGGAAAGTATCACAGGGCTCTAATTATCAATCCAGTAATCGCTTTGATTCTGGCTACATTAGTGCTGAGTGCAAACAAGATTGTTCCGGTTATTGTGAACATCTTCAACAGTGATTTAGCAGGTCAATTACGTGAATCGGTTGAATTAACCAGTGTTTATGGAGTTGCATTAGGAACTCTATTTGTTTTCCTAGTAGTCGGTGGGCTGTTCGCATTAAATCTACCAACACATATTCAGAATTGGAGAGAGTCATCCGGCGAATGAACTCAAATCAGGTAATCACAGATCACGAGTGTAGCCATTGCTTTAGCAACCGCAACAGCTCTTGGACCAATAACAGGGTCATGCCTACCTTTTACAACTAGTTCCTCGACTTCTCCAGTTTGTATGTTAAGGGTTGACTGAGGCTTAGCAATACTTGAGGGTGGTTTGAAAGCGATTCCAATCCTTATCGGAGACCCAGTGGTTAATCCAGCGATAATTCCATCTGGATTTTCCCCGTCTTGAACGATGTTTCCTTGCTCTTCTTTCCATCCGTTGTTGTGCTCACTTCCATGCAAATTGATTGCCTCAAATCCTTTTGAAAATTCAACCCCCCTTGCCGCTGGAATTGCCATCATCGCTGAAGCAAACATAGATTCCATTCCATCAAACCATTGCCCTCCGATAGCGATTGGCATTCCTGAAATTAGAACTTCAACTTTTGACCCGATTGAATCTTTGGACTTTCTAACCTCATCCAGTAGTTCAATCATCTTTTGACCAGCTTTTTTGTCAAAGCATCTAACATAATCAAAAATATCTTGGTCTTCTATTTCTGAGTTTTCTTGTAAAATTGGCGCTTCTACTCTACCAACTTTTGAGACTTGAGCGGTAATCTTTACATTATTTTGAACGAGTATTTGCTCCAAGATTGCTGCTGCTGCAACAATGCCTGCAGTTAATCTTGCACTAGAAGAGCCACCGCCGCTTAGGTCAGCATTTCCCTCTGATGCGATGTTCATTACCATATCTTGATGTCCCGGTCGAGGCTGTTTAGGTAAAAACGAGTAATCTGTTCGCTTAGCATCTTGGTTTTGAATCTGGATTAGGATTGGTTCACTTGTTGTGATGTTATTATTAACTCCAGAAAGGAACTCAACATTATCCTCTTCAGTTCTTTTACTGGCATATTTTCCCCCGGTTTTTCTCAGCCTCATTGCCGACTCTAGAGTTTGCATATTGATTTCTAGTCCAGGAGGTATGCCTGAAAGAAGGCAACCAACAGATGGGCCATGGCTGGTTCCGTAAACTGACAAAGACAGATTCTTGCCTCGAAACATGACCGCCCTCAATTTATCCAAACACAAGTCTGTTTTGAACTAAGCGTTTCACAAATCCTCATCAACTATGCTATCATCACTTTTGAATTTAGTTTCGATTATGTCAATATCCTTGTATCTTGAGGAATACCAGTTTTTTAGTCTCTCAACCGATTGTGTGCTTACAGATGGTACTATCACAGTAATTGCAGGTCCAGAACCAGTGATTCCTGCTGCCCTTGCACCATTTACGAAGGCATCATTTGCAATTTTTCTACCCGCAAGATCTTGAGTAACCCCAACCATTGCTCTTCCATTCCAAGTAATCGCTACGCTCCATTGCCCATCCTGCAACGCTTGTAGGGCTTGAGAAAAGGCATTTTGTTGGGAAGGGAACATTTCCAAATCAGGAATATTTTCCCTTTGCTCTCTTATCAATAAAAGCACTGTCCAATCCTCAGGATTTGGTCCCGGTGATTTTAGGATTAAGCCATCCGCTGATTTCTCTGTATTGATATCGATTAATGCCCACCCGGGCTCTGCACATGCCCAACTATCGTCCTTTGATCCAGTTAGTGAAACCCCAGCAGAAATTTGAGCGCTTGCAGCAATATCTACAATTTCTGCTGTTGTTAAATCTGCATCAACTGATTGAGCTAGGGCTCTTATCGCTGCTACTGATACTGCAGAAGATGATTTCAACCCTCTTTTACTGGGAATTTTTGTTGCGACTGCCCAGTATAACTCCTTTTTTCCGAGCCCCTTTGGAAGTTTTCTGCCTGAAGCAACCCAAGAATCTAAGATATTATCAAGCAATGATGAGTCATCTTTCAACTCTCTTTTACTTGGCTTATCTAGAAGCCTAACCGTGCAAGATAAGTCTAATGCGATGCTAGATCCGTACCCTAATCCAGCCGCATGAAGAAGAGAACAGGCGCCATGAGAACTACCCTGTCCCAATATTCCCATATCTAAATCTCCCGCACGCTTGAGGAGACCGATTTTCCAATATGTCTGGTTGTTTGACTTTCGTACGTGATTATTTCTGTATCACTACTCAATTCAGTAATTGAAACAGTTTTTCCTGCACTACTCACCAACCTAACGGTCTCCGCCTGCTGGATGCATGCATGATAATTATTACCATTTCTATTCGACCACTTCAATAAAATTAGAGGTCGATGCTCAATCTTTACTCTTCCGATACTGGCAGTACGTGTTTCACCATCTAGATTAACCAAGAGAACTTTATCTCCGCTAGTTAATTCTGAAATGTATTTTGTACTCATGTCAGCCATCATAACATACATGTTGACACTACCGGCGTTAACTCGAAAAGGTCTAGTTGGAACATATTCTGATTCTATCGTTTCTCCGTGGATTAAGCACATCGATTGCGAAGAGGAACCAACCAGCATTCCTTCTCCATTTCTAAGAAGAACCGTGAGGTCAACACATGCCCTATCGCCAGTTCCTATGGGTTCTGTTGTTTCAATTACAGATGATGATAGTTTAATTTGGTCTTTCTCGACTTGATTATGGATTTTCACCGCTTGGTGAGTTTCTCTCCTTATTGATTTGACAATTTTACAAGCATCAATCAGCTCCTTATCAGGTGTTGTGACAAGGGCGTCTACGCCTAGTTCCAAAGCAAAACCAGCACCTTGTGCCTCTGGAATTGAGCGAATAATTGCAGCTAACTTTGTGCCTGTGTTATTGAATGCTGAAATTAAATTCTCGATTGGAATCATAGCCCAGTTATCAAAATCAACCAGTAGCCATTCAACTATTCCAGCCATTCCCATTGCTGTTTGTTGGTCATTTTCATTTTCTATAGTCATATAGGATCCGATTAGTCTTCCTTTGTCGTACAATTTTCCATTTTCTATGGTTAAATCAGTGCCAATAATGCGGTCAACTCCTTCCTGTAAGGAATAGCCAGAAATCCTAGCATCGACCCAAATTTCCATTTTACAGCCCCGCTAACTCATGAGCTTGGACAGCAGATTTATTCTCATGGACGATCAATCTCAGTGCCGTTGCAATTTTTTGAGGTGATTCATGACCGAATACTGACCTGCCCATGCAAACCCCATTTGCTCCTAACCCAATCCCTTTTTGAACCAATTTTAGAAGTTCAAGATCGTTTGTTATTCCTGTTCCGGGAGTAATTAGAATCGGAATTGGCACTGCTTTCCTTATCATTCTCAGGGAATCCTCATCACCTGTCCAAGAAACCTTTGCAACATCGCATCCAATCTCGAATGCAAGTCTTGCAGCATGAGCACCGCAATTAGAAGGGTCTCCATCGATGGGGTTCAGATTTTCTCCTCTAGCATAAACCATTCCAAGCAATGGAATACCGAGATTATGGCAATCCCTGCTCAACGAACCCATTCTTTCTATCATTGATGCTTCGTTAGGGCTTCCCATGTTTATCTGGGCGCTAGCACCAAATGCCCCTCTTGACAATACTTCGTCAGCACATCCAACTAGAACCTTGTTACTCACATCAGGTCCACCGTGTCGAGTTGATATTGAAAAGTGAATTACGAACGAAGTTGAGCAATTTTCTGGTTTAGTGAGGTGTGAATAGTGAGATACTAGCCCTTTTTGAGCAATAATAGCATCGACACCAGCCTCGATCAATTCTGTTATCCTCATTTCAGTATCATCAAGTCCTGAAACAGGATAATCACTGACTCCATGGTCCATCGGAATCCAAACTCCTCTGCCATTTGGAAGCAATTTATCTAACAGAGATACCTTGTCTGCCATGAACAAGCCAATAGATGCTCTTTCTCAACCTTTTGTTACTAATCCTTCATCGAAGAAACTGCCCAATGGATTAATTTCGCTTCGGCATTTTTGAGATGTTCTTGTACCGTTGACTTTGGCTTGTTGAGCATCTCAGCAATATCTTTCAGAGTATTCTTTCTTGGACTCTCGTAATATCCTGCTTCACTTGCGAATTGAACGACCTCAAGCTGTTTATCAGTCAGTAGTTCTGTGATTAGTTCCTTTGCTTCTCGCCTATCGCTAACTATTACTTTGGTTGGCGGGAATAAATTTCTTGCAGATTTAAGGAAACCAGACACTCCCTCTAAAGTTCCAAGAATTCTAATGTCGATGCCATCGCCGCCAAATGTGTATGGTGGTAGAATGTGTATGTTTTCGAATCTAATTGCAGCCACTGAAAGTGGGTGAGAATTCCATACTACCAATTGTTGTATTCCACCCTTTTTCGATAGATCGGTGCTCTCTGATTCCACGGTAATGAAACTTAATTCATCCAAATCAGTTGGTGATTTCTCGTCTGAGAAGCTTGCTCTGACAAGTTGTCTGACTCCTTCAGGTTTAACATCTAGGTGTGCTAGAACTTCGATAGTGTCACAAATTCCTGCAATTTTTGAAAATTCAGAAGCGAGGATGGATTCTTTTGACCACTTCATCCTTGCTTCTCGCATGAATTAGGATAAGATGCAACCCCATTAATAATTTCTTGGTTTTTTGATAATCCATTTCGTCATAACCCTTTTTAGCAAATTCAATGCCATATGAGTTGAGCATAAGATGGATTTAATCAGTTTAGAGGGGATTTCAAGATTCTACGGCGAAGGTGAAACCCTTGTCAAAGCCCTAGATGAGGTGGATTTGAAAATAGAAGAAGGTGAAATAGTGGCATTACTGGGCCCGAGTGGTTCGGGTAAAACCACTCTGCTCAATGTTATCTCAGCACTAGATGTACCAACCGACGGAAATTACCAATTTAGAGGCCAAAAAGTTCCTCTTGGGCATGTGGAAAAGATGACAACCTTCAGGCGTGAAAATGTAGGTTATATTTTCCAATTCTTTAATCTAATTTCTGATTTAACAGCGGAAGAAAATGTCCTTCTCGTGCAACAATTGTCTGGTTTAAATGACCGAGAGAGGGCCAAGAAAATGCTCTCTTTAGTCGGATTATCTGGTCTTGAGAATAGATTCCCTGCACAGATGTCAGGAGGTCAGCGTCAGCGTGTTGCTATCGCTAGAGCACTTGCAAAAAGTCCCAGAATAATTCTTGGAGATGAACTAACTGGTAACTTAGATTCAAAAACAAGTAGACAAGTTATGGAAGCGCTGATCGATATTGTTAGGGCAGAATCATCGACCTTGATCTACGTGACACATGATGAGAAATTAACAAAATATGCAACTAGGGTGATTAAATTAGATTCAGGAAAGATAGTCTCTGATGAATCTGGTGAACTTGCCTCTACTATAGGTCATGCAAAGGACAGTGCGAGGAAATTAGTGAAAGAAGTCTCTAAATTAGGGGGCTCTGTTTCATCCACAATTAACAGGATAAAGGATTCTTTTTGAGGTGTTAGCATGAGAGTCCTGCTGATCAAACGACTTTCTAGGAGTATGTGGAAAACTAAATTGCGTTTATTCACAGTTATTGCTCTAATCTCCATGTCGATATGGGCCGGAGCATCAATGATCGAGCACACTAAGAATTTAGATCTTATTTACGAGGATTTTTATGACGAAACCAATTTAGCGGATGTTTTTGTTGATATTCCTGGAAATTTCACAGATGTTGAGACTTTGAATTCAGTTTGTGCGGATTTCTCTATTTTGTACGAACTAAACGAGTGTGATACCCAACTTGTGGTCAAGGGTACAGCAATTTTCGATGCAGAGGATGGAACTAGTTTCATCCCTTCAATTATTTACGGATTTGACCAAGCATCGGTGAGTAAATCGCTTATTGAGTCCGGTAGATATCCTTCGAACTCCCAAGAAATTACACTTGATGCACACATTTTGGGACCTGACGGACTTGATTATCAAATAAACGATATAATTTCTATTCAAACCGGAGACGGAATAAAAAATCTCACAATTGTTGGATTTGCAAACCACCCACATCATCTTTACTATGCTCCTGAGGGTTCTATTTTCCCCACATATGACGGTCTTGTTATTGCATATACTGATGTAAATTATTTGTCTGATATTGGTAATTTTACTCAGAATTCAAGAAATCAGTTGCTGATTGACTTGAAAGAAGATATCCAATATGATATGAGAGATACTACGGAGAATGAAGGCGAGGAAATGAGTCTTGTAAAACAAAATTTGAGTGATATCCTAGTCGAATACGGTATCGAACAAGGCTTAGTCAACGATAGAGCAGGGATTTCTTCTGTTGAATTTTTACGCCAAGATTTGGAAGGCTCCAAAAAGTCAACGCCAATCATTGTAGGCGTGTTACTAGGAGTTGCTGGCTTTGTGATTGCTATCTCCTTAGATAGACTTGTCAAATCCCAGCAAAGAGAAATCGCAGTACTCAAGACTCTGGGAATCAGCGCAAAAGAATTGATTGAAGCCTATTTGTTGCTTCCAATAGTCTTAGGAGTTAGCGGTGGAGGTCTAGGTATTCTACTTGGAATCTCGCCATATGGTTCACAATTCATTACGGAATACTACGCATCATTTTTGAAAATCCCGATTATAGAAGTCCACCACTATCCAAAAGAACTAGCTATTCTTTTTGCATCAACTCTTGCTGTAACCTTCATTTTTGGAATTAGGCCTGCAATCAAGGCTAGTAGAATGGAGCCGCTAGATGTTATGGGTCAAGATGCTGAACGGGTCCCTCCGGCTATAATCACGAAACTCACTAATTGGATGCCACCATCCCTTGGATTTGGGATGCGCTCCACTTTCAAGAGACCCGTTAGATTATTGATGACGTTAATTGCTCTTTCACTTTCTATGGTTATCCTTGGAGGCATGATGATCCTAATGGCTGGATTTGATGAATTATTCACCTCATCAATTGACGAAGTTGAAAATTGGGACCTTGAGGTGACAAATTACGACCTCACTCAGATAGAGCAATGGGCAATAGACAACCAAGCTGAGTATGAATATGTTCTTAGATGGCAGGCAAGGATTGTAGATGATGAAAGAGATTTCCAGATTTTAGGGATGGATGATATAGGAATTTCTGGAGATGAAATGCATTCTGTAAGCTTGCAAGAGGGTGAAATACCAAAGGAGGGGATGTCACCAATTCAGGTTTTGATCGATGAAGGGATGAGTGCTCAATTAGGACTCGAACCTGGTGATCAGACATCTATTGCAATCGGTGCGCAAGAATTAGAGGTTGAAGTGACAGGAATTAGTAGAGAGATGATCAGAGTAATGACTCTACATCGGTCTGATATTACTGATTACACGTTTACAGAAGCGACCAGTATCTGGATGTCATCGCCAGATGGTTTAGTCGCAGATGATGAACTCATTGAAGCATCATTAAGCGTTGATAGTTTAGAGGAAAGAAAACAGGTTTATGATGAGCTGCTAGAATTACAAAAACAAAACATGCAAGTGATATACTTCATTGGTGGTTTAATGGCTGTTGCTGTTTTGTTCAATACTTTACTGATTAACCTCTCAGAAAGAGACACTGAATTAGCAACTTTGCGTGTTCTAGGTGCCTCTAAATTCAAACTGGCAATCATATTAACAGTTGAGCATTCCATAATCGGTTTACTAGGAGGAATAGCAGGATTATTCGCAAGTAGAGGAATGGCAATGGTTCTAGTTAACGAATTTTCAACATGGACGTTCCACCTCCCATTTATTGCTTCAAGAGGTACAGAACTTACGATAATCGGAATCATTTTCGGAATTTCTGCATTGATAACTCCGCTTGGAATTTATAGGTTGCATAAGATGAATTTGCTGAAAGTGGTCGCAGAACACGAGCGTTAGTTATATGGACAAACGGCTTAGTGCATTAACAAGGCAGGGAACATCATGGAGCCTAGTGAATTCGTCGTTGCTGGAATTTTAATCGGTGCTGCAGGGCTCGGACTTTTGCGAGCAATCGCTAGGAGAGAGCCCCCAGTTGAACTGAATCAAGGCCTCACAGCAAGCGGATTAGACACAGATCAGAACTCTGCTAATTTTACCAAAGCAAGGCATGAATTTGATAAGAAGTTAGCAATGCTAGCCAATAGAAAAAGTTCGGGACCATCAATGTCAGAGTTAGCAATAAAGCGTTTGGAGGAGGAAGAGCGCAATAGATTGGAAATTGAAGCCAAACTAGCAGAAAAGGAAAGGGAACGTGCTGAAAAAGAAGCAAGAGCCCGAAGAGAAGCTGAATGGGAGGCTGAGGAGGCTAGACTCGAAGCAGAACGCCTTGCCGAAGAAGAGCGAATCGCTGAAGAAAGGCGTGCTGAAATGGAGAGAGTTGAAGCCGAGAGACAAGCAGAGTTTGCTGCTGCTGAAGCAGAGCGTCAGCGAGAGGTTGATGCTGCAAGAGCAGAAAGAGAACTCGAAGCAAGAAACGCAGCAGAGGCTGCAATGGCTGATTTGAGGGAGAGATTAGAAAGAGAGGGGGCAAAATCCTCGGATGTTCAAATTTCCTTAGTTTGGAACAATTACAATGACCTTGATTTGCACGTCGTTTGCCCGAGTAAGGAGAGAATTCATGGAGGAAATAAAATTTCCAAATGTAATGGTGAATTAGACGTCGATGCGAATGTTAAACCAGATACTAGGAAGCCTGTTGAGAATGTTGTGTGGCCAGAAGGCAAAGGTCCTGGAGGAACTTACGAAGTGTATGTCCATCACTACAAAAAGCACAACAAAAGAAGATCACGAGACCCAACCAAATTCCAGGTTATCGTTAACGCTGCAGGGGAATTCAAAGAATATGAAGGTTCATTGACTCATGGTGATCCAATCATGAAGGTATGTGAATTTACTATCGATCCTCCTGAGGTGAGAGCTGCTAAGAAACGAGAAGAGGAAGCAAGACTTACTCAACAACTTGCTGAGGTAGAACGTAAACTATCAAGCGGAAACCTAGTTGATGAACCACAAGAAGACTCTCAAAATGAGATTGAAGAAGTTGAAACCATCGCCCAACCCGATGCACTTTCGGGTCTGATGGAAGAATTAGAAGCAGACAACAGCTCAGAAATAGATCCTGAAATTGCTGATTTACTTGAGGATTGATTTTCTCGCTTACTTGAACAGGAGTTCTAGAAATGATTACATTAGACGATGTGAATAATGCTCAACGTGCTTGGGGTGAAGGAATTGTTGCGATTGCATCAGCACATTCGAGCGGCGGAGATTACGAAAAAGTCGCAATTAAGCATGTTGAAACACTATATGCGTATCAAACTTCTACAGTTCTATTCAAGCCAACCTTGGCCTCAGTCCAACAATTTCGAGGAGACTTTGATTCAGCATTGTCATATTTTGTAGCCACAAATAATGCTTGTCCTGAGGACAAGGGTTTTGCCATAAAGGGCTGGACTGCCGTGAGATTTGAAAATACAGGAATAATCCTCACAGAAAATACTGCTACTGCAATGGGTAATTATTTTTTCACAGATTCAGAGGGAGCAGAAACAAAGGTTGAGTACACTTTTGGCTACATTCTTGATGAGGGAGATAAATTGAGAATAAATGTGCACCACTCATCCATTCCGGCGAATGGTGACTGATAACAAGAGACTATTTCGCCAAAGGAAAATCCTTTTTATCGACAGAACGATGGTCGCCCATGAGCAAAGAGTCAGCGGTACCTACGGATTTGAAATTTCATGCAGGGATGAAATATTGAGCGAGATTAAATCAATTCGAGAAGAGATTTGTAAGTAATTCCTCAAGATAGAACATCTTGCAAGCAATCTCTGTCAATCGCTTTCTTGATTGCTCTTGCGATTCTCCTTCCTGTAGACATAAATGGCTCATTGATGTCAGAATATGGAGAGCCACCTACAAAAGGATTTGAACCTGCAACGATTCTTGCGCTTATTTCAAACACCTTGAATTTTAACTCGTCTGTGACAATAGTTTCCAAGCAAAATGGTCCAATCATTCCTCTGCTTCCTTCTTCTAACAGGAAGGATGATGATACAACACCCTCAGCCATCTCAAAAGCTCTTGGAAGCAATGATTCTCTGATTACGACTGGTTGATTTCCTGTAACAACAAAGGAAGGCTCAAGGCTCATTTCTCTTAAATCCCTGAGCGATCCTAGTTTATAGAATTCGTCAACATTCGATTCATCTCTCCTGTCCATAGATAAGAGTTCTAAACGTCCTAAGTTCTTGCCAGCATTCTTTCCTTTCCCTTGTACTTGGAACCCATCACTCCTAGTTGGGTCAAAGAAGAAATGGAGATAATATCTACAACCAAGGACATATTCTTGGATAGTAAATTCTTCTTCAATGTCAACATTCCTTCTAAAATCTCTGTAGTCTCTAGCAAGGAAATATCCTCTGCCTCCTTTTGCACCGGCATATTTTACGATTACCGGTCCATCGATTTCTTTCGGGTCTCTAATTACTTTAGGCATATCACATCCGCCAGCTTCTAACCATTGTCTTTGTCTTTCCCGTGAACTTTCCCAATGTAGAATTCCTCTATTGCCGAATGTTGGGACTTGAAGTTCCCTGAAGTTAGAAGATCCTAGATATTCAACCAGAGACCCATGAGGGACGATTACGACGTTATTCTTACGAAGGTACTCTGCGTAATCGAGCATTTCCCTATACTCTTCGAGCATCAACCACTCATCAGGCTCAGCACCAGGGAATGCTTTGTAGAACCTTCTTCGGTTCTCTCCAACTGCTATTCCTAGGGTTCTGAAACCTTCCATTCGAGCCCCATGTAAAATTTGAAGTGATGAATGAGAGGCTACAACACCGATTGTAATCGACTCTTTGTCGTAGCCAGCCAACCAGCCTGCGAGTGTATCGGAGTCTACGCCCATGTTGAGGGGTTTAGTATTCGATTAATGACAGTTTACCTTGGAAATCTGAGTTTTTTGAAATTTTGAACAGATTTTCAAAACCCTAAGTGAATACTTCAAGAAGCGTCTGTATTCTGGTGATGCTATGTCAGGTGAGCAAGAATCGAGAATGACCTATGCAAATTATCTGAGAGTTGAGGATTTACTGACTCTTCAATCTGGACCTTCAGGGCATTCACCTGCTCCTTGTAATGATGAGCAACATTTCATTATCGTCCATCAGACCTTTGAACTTTGGTTCAAACAAATATTAACCGAACTTGAACAAATTCATGGAATCCTTTCTCAGGATAAGGTCTCTGAATCTCAACTTCCTAAACTGGTTGAACACTTGCATAGAGTAGAAGTGATATTCAAGGCTACCTCGCACTCCTGGTCTGTCATGCAAACCTTAACTCCCCAAGGTTTTCTTGGATTCAGAGACAGACTTGGAACCTCGTCAGGGTTTGAATCCTGGCAGATGCGAGCCATGGAATCTCTTTTTGGAATACGGGCAGGGAGAGTGGGTGGAATGGACCCCATGGCTCATATGGAGAGATTATTCAAGGAAAATAAGTTGTCAAAACATGCTTGGGATTATCTTAACGATATCGAAAGCAGACCATCTATTCATGAATTATTGGTTAACTGGCTCTCGAGAACACCGATAAATGGTTCTCTTATAGAATCAGAAAACGACTCTGAAATAGTAAGAAATTTTGTTAATGATCACCTAAATTCCATGCAAGAACATGGGTCAAAGGTTATTGAACATATGATTGCAATCGGACACGGTGAGAGAAAGCCGCTTACAGATAGGTTAGAGTCTCAAGTTAACGCTGCAAAAGAATTCCTGATCCAAGATGGCATAGTTAACAGATCTAGAGCGGGTTTACTCTACATAGAAACATATCGAGAGTTGCCGCTTTTGTCTTGGCCGAGGGCATTAATTGAGCAATTAGTTGCAACTGAGCAGGCTATGATTCTTTTCAGATCGCATCATGCTAGGATGGTTGAGAGGATGATAGGAAGAAGAATGGGGACTGGAGGGTCTTCTGGAGTTGATTATTTAGATATGACAACGAAGTATAGAATATTCAAAGATCTGTGGGAGGTAAGGACAATCCTTCTAAAAAATTCAGTCCTTCCTGAGCCTAAAAATAAGCCGTTTTACGGCTTTTCGTCTGAGTAATTACTCAAGATGAGGGTCGATGTCTATTGGAATGAGTTCATGGTCGTACTCATACATAGCGATTTTGAGGGGATCCAAAACGAAACGAATGTCTGCTTCGTCTAGACCGTATAGGGAGATTAGCTCATTCTTGAATGCCTCTCTCAAATCTTTTTCTTCAGCGAATAAAGGAGCACCCATTCCGATTTGAAGGGCTCTTGCACCAATAATTCTCGCTCTTTCGAATCTTGTATGTGTTCTTGCTGGAGCTACCATTTTAGACACCTTGCGGGTTTTCCCGCAGGATGGCGTGAAGGGTAGTGTTCTTGAACTCTTCTCTCTTATACTTGAGATTGATATTCGCTCATTCTTCCTCAAATTTTGGCGAGTAACCTTGCAAATAGCGTATTTGTGTCACGATCGGAGGTATAAGAATTAGAATTAATCCAATGGTCACAAATGTAACCATTCTAGGAGATAAAGGTTCTATGTAATCTCTTTGCTCAGGGATTTCATAAATTGAAATTAAATGAACCGGTTCAGTTGTCTCTAGGACGACTACCATTCCGTTGCCATGTGATAAATTTGAGTAATTAGCAAGATTGTGATATCCAATAGTGGAATTTACTCTCTCTTCTACACTGACTAGATTTTGGTGTGTGTAATTTCTAAACTCATGTTCTGCAGTTTCCAAAAACCAAATTTTCACTTCAAAACCATCAGGAGCACTCCAGAATAAACTACCGTTTGCAGTAGAAATGAACTCAAACCCGTTCAAAGGATTGTAAGGTGTATTCGAGATTGATTCATCAAGCGTGTTTGCTTGAGTTTCTCCGCTAAGCAATCCTTTACCGTTAACGACAAATGATGGAAGTCCCGCTAATCCGTATAATTGCTCAAATCTAATTTTTGAGTCTGATGAAAATGTCATATCGGCTGGAGAGGGATGATGTTGAACAATAAGTCCATCAAAACCAGGAATTGTTACTTCCTCCACGGATTCACAAGGGTCACACCAATCCGCTCCATAATACTCAACCAAATATTCGAATTCTTGACCAATACAGCTTGAATTCAAAACACATTCTGCATCAAAGTAAACCGCTCCAATGATGTAATTTTCCTCTTCCTCTGGAGTCAGACCAGATGCTATTGAGGTGCTCAGAATAAAGCAAATTAGGAAAATTACAACCTTATCGTAATTTGCCCAACCCACGCTAATCACCTGTCCGCTATTGTTGGCTGTATATTCCGCTTTGTTAAAAGAGGACCTTTACACGGACCGTAACATGGGAAAATCAAGTTGGCGCATGCCATCCATGCTCCCTCTTGCACTAGTTGCTATGGCAGGAATAATTATTATTGCTGGTGGAACAATTAGGATTCTAGATGCAGGCGAATCATGTCCCGATTGGCCGAAATGCTTTGGAAAGTATACATTTGTAATTTCAGAAGAAGAGCAAGAAGCATTTTGGGAAGAATTCCCAGAGCATGAGGACTCAAGAGGTATCGAGCATAGATACACGGTTCTTGAGATATTTAGCGAATGGATCCACAGGTTACTTGCAGCAATCATAGCAATTCCGGTTTTGATAAATTTCCTCATGGTTTACAAAATGAGAGAAAAATATGGGCAGAAGGTCGTCAATACTTCGATTGCTGTTGGAATTCTTTTGATTTTACAAGCTGCAGCAGGTGCTGTAACGGTAGTATACGACAATGTGGACTGGTCTGTAGCCCTTCATTTGTCAATGGCTACAATCTTCACTGCAACCATCGTTTATCAATATCTTCAGATGAAAGTCGTTGAAGGCTCGAACTGGAGTTTTATAAAAACTAGTAAATCATTCTTGCAGAGTTCAAAGAAGAGGTTCTATGGAAGCGGTGCTGCTGTTTTTATCTTGATGATACTAGGTGCATGGGTCTCTTCAACAGCGGGCGGCAATTACAACCAAGCTTGCAGCATAGGATTCCCAGATGGCTGGCCAGCATGCCGGGGTTCATTATTACCAAATCTCAAAGGAGAGCCAGGAGTTATTGTGCAAATGGTTCACCGCTTTGGCGCAGTTATTGTAGGTGCACTACTGGTAATTAATGCAAACAAGATGAGGCTAAAAGTTTCAGAGTTCGCAGTTGCCAAGGTATGGGCTAATGTCCTTGATTTTGTCACTGGTTTCTGGATTTTGAATGTCGCAGTTGGAGGCTCGTACATCATTTTTGCAAATGACGGTGATTTCCCGGAATGGCTTTCATTACTTCATTTGGTGATTGGTGTTAGCGCAGCAATCACTGGATTATTGGGTATAATGTTTCATAAAATCGCTTCTGATGCCCTAACTGTAGCAGGGGATTCAGGGGTGGAAGAGGATGAGTGAGGATAACACTGAACATCCTGGCATGCTCAAAGTTTTCATCAAATTAATGAAACTAAGGGTAATAATATTGCTGCAGGTCACGGCAATCTGTGCGATTTTGGTACACGATTTGCTTGCTAGATATGGTTCTATAGATGCTGAACGCACTTGGTTCGATACGCTTTACTCCTCATTTATCACCGTAATTGGAGGAACACTGTCTGCAGGTGGTTCTAATGCCATCAATATGTGGTATGATGCTGATATTGACCCTGGAATGAATCGAACAAAGAACAGACCAGTCCCTATGGGTTGGATAAGTAAGGAAGGAGCCTTAGCATTCGGTTTGATTATAGCAATTTTAGGTTCTTCTACCTTTTTCTTAATCCATTGGAAAGCAGCATTTTGGTCGTTTTTTTCTGTTGGTTTTTATGTTTTAATTTACACCATACTCCTGAAAAGAAGAACACCACAAAACATCGTTATCGGAGGTGCTGCAGGAGCCACTCCGCCGATAATCGGATGGGCAGCAGCAGCATCAAATGATGCGCTAAGTGGAATGAATCCACTCGACCTAGGTTCAGCGATTCCATGGATGCTCTTTTTTCTCATCTTTTTATGGACTCCTCCACATTTCTGGGCACTTGCTTTGTACCGGTCAGGAGAATATGGCAAAGTTGGCATACCTATGATGCCAGATATCAAAGGACCGGAAAGGACTGTTAGGGAATCAAAGATTTACTGCATGCTTTTGTTTGGGTTGGGGGCTGTCCCTTGTGTCTGGCCTGGCAGCGGATTACCTCTATTATGGTCATTTGTAGCTGGAATTCTAACGTTATGGTATTCTAGTACAGTTTGGAGTATTGATCCAAATGAAGCCTTGGATGAAAATGGAAGGATGCCTAAAGCAGCAAAGTCATTTTTTGCATCCTTGAAGTATCTCGGATTTATGTTCGTATCTCTTGTTTTGATTAGCGTAATTCCCCCATCATTCTTAGGACCACTTGGACCTTTGTGACTAGTAAATGGCGCGACGAGGGGGATTTGAACCCCCGAAGGAAGATCCCACCGGATTAGCAATCCGGCGCAATGGCCAGGCTATGCGATCGTCGCAACGAAGCCTGCGAGCAAAGTGCCTTTCAAGAACTATACGGTCAAACAACGACCTCTATCTCAGTTGAAAAAATCTTCAAAATCTTCTTCAAAGTCGTCATTCCTTGACTGATTCTTTATTCTTGCATCAACCACCCTTTTGAGTACTTTGTACTTATTCCAGATTAGCGGTAGGATGAACAATAATCCAAACAGGAAGAGACCGAAACTTACAGCAGCGCTGATTTGTACCCTACTATCTTCGGTCAAACCCTCGACAAGGTCTCCAATCCATTCAGAACCAAGAGGTGGCTCAGGTTCTGGCTCAGGCTCAGGTATTAGGTGTTGGTTGTAGTCCCAGAAAACATCCTCTATTTCCACTCGCTCAACGTTATCTGCAGGGTAATTCACGATAGTCTGCTCATTGCCAACACTATCTACTGGTGTTAGGATGTAATAGTAAGTTCTTTGTGGTCTTATTCCATCATTCATTTTTCCAGTTCTTGTAACTGAGAAACTCTCACCTGGGACTGCTTCCATGCCCGAAACAATTGGAGATAACAAACCGATATCAGTGCTGGAAGGTCTTGATTCCATCCTGTATAGATTCCAAGTAAGGTTCCCACTTGCTTCATGGTCTGGCCAGGTCCAAGTAAGTTCAACCTCGTAACAGTAAGCCCAATCATATCTGTAATTATAGCATTCAGTTGTGTTGTCATAACTTGTTTGGTGTGTGAATGAAATCGGTTCGGTCACAGGAGCTATTGAATCACCGCAAAATAATCCGGGTTGCCCATTACTCCGAGTAACATTTATTCTAGAGAAATCAGGGTTATTGCCTCGATCCATTGGAACGATTGCATATGATGCACACATACCTGTATCTAGAGGTTCTGGGTCAAAGTAAGAGTTCTGAGATTTTGTTGCAAATGTGATGTTCGTGTCAGTGGTCAGAGATTCGAAAACTGCCTCAGATGTGGAATTAGGATCTGGGAAGTATGTTGAAGTTCCAACCTCTGAGACTATCTTGTAAATCTGCCAACCCGTAAAGTATTGGTTTTCCATATCTCCAGAATTTTCCCACATTAATTCGATGTGTCCATCAGCCCTTCTTATTGTAGAGAAATTTTCAGCAAAAACTTCGGCTTTAGGGAGTTCTCCGATTACCAGGAACACTACATTTTCTTCGACATAAATGTCCAGATAGTCGTCGTTTAATTGCGTAAATGTAGGTGCTTGAATGTTATACCAAACCGTATCATTTGTTGTGTTCATTGTTTTCAGTTCAACAGTTGTAAAGTCAACGTTTGAAGGAAGTAACTCCGAGAGATTAAGGGATATTTCCATCCAATCCATCCCAATATCATCTCCTCCATCATCTGTTCCGAGCAATTCAAACTCAAGTATAGCAAGGGGTGTTTTCCCTCCACCAATTGTGTAGTCCTTACCTTGATGAGGCAAATCATAAGACCATTGGAAGTAAGAATCTTCTCTAGCAACCGCAGAGCCGGTGAACAACGGGTTTTGATCAATTTCAACTTGGTCAAAAACAGTAATTTCCGTGTGCACAGCGTCAATCTCTGCTAATGCATCCTTGACGTACAGGGTAATGGTGTGGTCTCCAAGTCCAAGGGTGGACCCCGAGATATTTAGTTCAGAACCGTAGCCAAGAAGGAATATTCCTGCAGCGTACCAACTATAGTTCAGAGGGAATGCTGCTGTCTCTGAGACTCTGGCAGACATAATTATGTCATCTGTGGTGTAATAAATTCCTAATGAATTTTCTTGCTGTATATTGGCGTTAATGCTTCCAGCAACGATGTCTGCAACTTCGGTTAGTATATTGTTGGATACACTCGAATCACTTGAGCCATCCAAGAAATTGTTCGGTGCGCTAACTCTAAGAGTACGAGAATTTCCTGTGAATAGTAAATCAAATTTGCATGTGAAAGATGTTCCAGGGTGTAGAACTGGAATATTGCATTCAGATTCGTTTATTGATTCGCCATCTGAATCTGAAACTTCGAAACTGATTACTACATTAGAAACTGCCTTGTATCCTAGATTGGATATAGCAGCGGTAACCATTTCTTCTCCGTAGTAGTATTCTGAGTCAAATTGATTATGGCTTGGAAGCATTGAATCAATCTGGACATCAACATCATCATCAATTGTAAAATTAAAACTGTAAATGTCATTAAACTCATTCAAGTCACCGCTTGGTGTCCCGTTTGATGTCAAAATCCCCATTTCGAGTGTGAAGCTCCCCTCCTGTGAGTGAGAGAAATCAGGCATTAGCCTTCCGAACTGAGACCAACCTCCCCAGGCGGGTAGATTTGTGTAAACATTAGATTGTTCTGTAATTAGGGTATTGCTATCATCAAGAAGTCTCCAACCTATGCTTATGTTGGTTTGACAACCTCCACAAATGAATACGTCTCCTTTTGCCTTGAAGGTATAGTCAGTATTTGTGTTCAGGACAATACCATCTTCGTTGGTTCTTAGGTTTTCTAAATCATCTCTTGGGTCCCAAGTTTCATCGATGTCAATGTCAATGAAGTCTCTAGTTACGTTAATCAGATACTTGATGTTGTCATCAGTTGGATCATTGTCATTAATATCAAATGAGAAAATTACCGTGAAAGTCCCCTCAGAACCAGATGGATTCCAGTTGTCTGCTGCGTTAACGGTTACGGCTGAACCTGGGATTAAACCGGAAATTTGCATGTTTCCTCTGTCGCCTTCAATCGACGGGCTGTTCCAATTGGACTTGCACCAGCCGATGTTTACATCTCCTTCGCAAACATACCACTTGAACAGCCTTGGCTCGCTTGGGGTACTAATTCCTTGATTTTCTACTGTAATGCTAAAATCTATGGGTTGATATGCTGAATACCATCTGTCTTCGATAGGGCTAACTTGTTGAGTAAATGCGAGGTCACCAGCAGAGGATGCACTGGCAAAACCTACTGATGTAAAGAGAGAAATCAATAACACTAGAACAAGCGATATTGACTTCGTGGCAGAAGCATTGCGTCTATAGGCTACGCTCGACATCATATAATGGTCGCATTGATACTTCAAAGACTCATCGCTTAGATTTCCAAAAAAAGTTGAATCTTTATGCCGTTTTAGGTCTGGCAAACAGACAAACTCATTTAATTGGGTATATTGGAAATAACATGGGTCCGCAATCCACGGGTGATTTGAACCGTGATGAAGGTGCCCTGACTGCTGTTATTGAATTCCTAAGTGCCTTTACCTTATTTTTAATGATACTAGTAGCATTTATGTCTTTAGCCAGCCTACAAATGGGTCCAAATGACCCGGGCACGGATAGATTAGATTCAACCGCTGTAAATGCGCTGGATAGATTACTTGCTGACGAGGGTCAATTTATTCCTTACCAGGGGGCAGAACTTGATTATAACAACTCAACAAGCGAGTGGCACACTCTTAGTGGTGAGGAAATAAACGAAGGAAGAGTTTTGCCGGGGCTTCTTTCTACAACAGGCGAAATAGATATTGATCGGGTAACTGCTTTGAGAAATGTTACAGAAACTGGCATACTAGAAGGACTTGCTATTCCAGAGGGAATGAATCTTCATCTAACAATAACCGTGATTGAATCAAATGATGAAAACAGGACCAATCTTGAGATATTTTCAGGCGGGACTCCAAGACTAAGTGCGTCATCATCAACATTTTCAATGAGAATGGTAAAATCAGGGGATGAATTAGTAAGAGTTCTTCTTGAAATCCACAATGGAGGAAAGAAAAATCCTGTGCTAGAAATTCATGAGGTGTCTCCAAGAGGAGTAAATGGAGGCCCTGAGTGGTTTGAATTATACAATCCAAGTGATTTTGCTGAGGAGTTGTCCGGTTGGAGTTTTGAATCAGAGAAGAATTCGGTAACTAAATCAGTTCTTCTAACTGAGGGCGTTATGACTGGCGGCTCCTATGCTGTATTCACGGGCGATCCAAACGGGCAAGATTCAGGAAATGCCTCAGAGGTCATTGACCTTGGTTCCTTAGGTTTCTTAGGAGTGGGGGCAATTGATGGTTTGGCTGATGGAACCGGGAGTTTGAAAATGTATCATACCCAACAAGAAACCAATCAACCATCAAGAATTCAAACAGTCCAATGGGGCGGTGACACCGGACTGAATATAGGATTTGGAGAATCTTTGGTCTGGGATGGTAATTCTTCCTACCAATCCTCCTCTTGGACAGTGGTTGATTCGCCTACTCCGGGGAACTGAAATCTTAACTAAATCAAATATTTCAAAGCGCATTGTTCATGAACATCGACGCATTCACATGTCCTGTTCGCCATGATGCCGAGTTCAGTTTATCAGCGTGACAGATGTATTACTGGTATTCACGGCATGGATGAAATCCTAAGGGGTGGTATTCCTTACGGTTCCACTGTTTTGGCAGCGGGTACTTGTGGTTCAGGAAAAACTACTCTTGGAATGGAATTTCTGGTTAGGGGTGCTTTGGCAGGTGAAGCTTGTGCACATTTTACTGCTACTGAGCCGAGTGTAAAACTTCTCGAGAATATTAGGCAATATGCGTTTTTTGACATGAACATGGTCGATACAGGATTAATCAACGTTTTCGACGTTGACGTCCTATACTCATGGCTAGGATTGGATAAAGCCAGTTTCGATTTGGACGACGTCCACGCCCTGATCAAAGCAATTGTGGATATAGTGAACACCATTGGTGTAACTAGACTTGTAATCGATTCGGTAACTACTCTTTGTTACAAAATTAAAAGCGAGCAATTGATTAGAGATTTCTTGTTTACATTGGGTAAGAAATTGGCTACACTCGGATGTACAACAATTTTGATTTCTGAGATTACTTCTGCCACGGAAAACGCTCACTGGTCCTCTTTCGGTGTGGAAGAAGCGATTGCGGATGGAATCATAGTAATGGGTGACGTTGAAAGGATGGGGCACTTACTGAGATTCTTACAAGTGGTCAAGATGAGAGGCACTGCTCATAGTAGGGCTAAACATGCAATCGAATTGACTCCGCTTGGAGTCATGCTTACTCCAATGCTGAAATGGGGTTCAGCCGGTGAGGCTAACTGGGGTGGCTGATAATGTTCGAACTCGACCAAAGAATTGCCGAGCAACTTTCAGAGGTGTCATTGAATTCTGCAATTCAATTACGTTCTGGAACATCAAATTCGTTCATGGTAACTGCTAGCACTATGTTACCCTTGATGCAAATGTTCGAAATGGGTGGAGTGTACATTTCCGCATCAAGAGGAGCAGTAGAGATTATACAAGCGTTCGAATCGATTGGAGTTGATGTGTCTCATATCCAATTTATTGATTTGGTGTCCTCTGGAATACTTGGTGGAACTGATGTTCCGTATCAGAATATACACTTTGTAGATAGTCCAATTATGTTAGAGTCGATTTTGTTGAGGACATTGTATATCCTTAGAACTACGCCTACAGAAAGAAATTTCGTATTCTTGGACAGTGTAAACGCATTGAGCATTTACAACGAGGGAAGGATGTTAGCAGAATACCTGCACACATTCATCAATACCTTTAGGCAAAGAGAGATCCTATCGGTTATTTTGAACATACCAGATCAAACCCCTCCCTTGGTTCTGTCTAATTTGGATCTATATTGTACTGACTTGATTGATAGAGGGCAGGTTGTAATTAACTGAGGTGATTAAGATGGCAAAAAAAGTTACTTTTAGTAAAGAGGACGAGGAATTTTTTGGTAAGAATGGCTCATTCGGAGTTCCAAAGTTCGATATGGAGATGAACGGGGGAGTTCCTCGCGGTTTCACAATTATTGCATTCACGGATACAGGTTCTGGTGCTGAATTATTTGCTAAGCAATTTACCTCGCCTGCTGAAGAGCCAGACAACACTCTCTACATATCAACAAATGAAGGGCAACAAGAAATCATTAGAATTTACGAGAAATACAGCTGGCCATTAGATATCAGCGTTAGAACAATTGGTGAAGAATACAACTCAAATGTACTTGAAAAGCAATTGTTAGCGAGTAGGTACAGGCTAGAAGGATTTAGGATTGACGATATTCAAAAATTAGCACAAACAAGATTTGTTGATGACTCTAATCAGGATTACTTGACAGAAGTAACTAATGAAGTAATGGCTCTTGACCCTTACTTTAGAGTTGTAATGGATTCATTGGATTTCTTTACTCAAAGAGAGGACCCATCAAGGGTTATCGGAATGATTAGGATGCTGCAAGCACACACCCAAATGTATCGTGGTTTGTTGTTCATCACAGTATCAAACGACGGTTTACCGCCTGCAGTAAAACAAGAATTATCGCAAATCGCAGATATGGTACTATCATTTAAAGTTCGAACAATTGGTACTGATTTCGAAACATCGATGATAGTGTCCAAGTTTAGAAACTCCCCGGAGAACCTGAAAATTCTTGTTTTCCGTGTTACTCCGGACGAAGCGATCACTCCAGAAACGGTCGAGCGTATTGCTTGATGTTCTACGACGAGGCCAACAGAACCTCAAAAAGGAGGTTCTCGAGGGTGGACCATGTCCGAGGCAGGAGATGCTACTGTGATGGCTTTCCCAGGCATGGATTCGAAAGAATTGGCTGTTGAAAAAAGAAAGGATACTGGGGGGTATGACCCATCCGGTATCGACTTAGAGGCTTGGACAGAACTCGAAGAGCAGCTGGTTGCAACAATACCAAACTATGACAGAGTAAACAAATGGATGACATTTGGACAAGACAAGAATTGGAGGAAATCGGTTGCAAAACACGCCCTAGAAGGAATGAATGTCCTTGAAGTGGGATGTGGTCCGGGCTCATTCGCAGAAACAATCTCTGGCGTGGATTTGACCTGTCTCGATCCATCTGCTGAAATGTTGCGTGTGGCCAAGAAAAGAGTTGATGCAGTGAGGTCTGCAAACGGAGATTCAGATGCCATTTATGTTCAAGCGATAGCAGAGGATATTCCTCTAGAAAGTGACACTTATGATAGAGTATTTTGTTTATTTTCATTCAGAGATTTTAGGGACAAAAGGAAAGGCTTAGAGGAAATACACAGGGTTTTGAAGTCAGGGGGAAAATTAGTTATTTGTGATGCAGGGAAAGCTAATGCTTTTCACGGTTTTTTCGGAAAAGTTTGGATGGCTACTGGAGTCCAGTTGATGGCTAGACTGATAACTAAGGATAAAGACCACCCTTGGAAAGGATTGGCTAGATCATACACTCATTATGGTACCAATAAATTTTACAAGAATCTAATGGAGGAAGTTGGCTTTGAGGTAAAGCAGGCTAAACTGATTCTTCCGTTCGCTATGGCCTCTAGATTTATTGCTGTAAAAAAATAGATTCAGTTGAGCCTGTAATCGTCAATAAGACTCGAGAAATAATGTGATGATTTGACATCATTACCCTCATAAACCCCATTCAAGTCGGGAAGTTTAAGGTGAGTCTCTTGGATTACGAATCTACGGTTAGGGGCATCAAAGAATCCGACATGAATGTCGATAAAACTCTAGCAGAGGCTCACGAAAAAGCATCTAAGCTTCTCGCTGACGCTCGAAGAGACTCTGCTAATTTAGTCTCTCAAGCAAATGAGGAATCTTCGAAGGAAGCTCTTGCCACAGTCGATTCCGCTAGGGAAGCTGCTGGTAAGGATGCAGAAAAAGCAAGAAAGGATGGTGCTTCCGCTGTTGAGAACGTTGCAAAAAGTGCAAATGATAACAGCCAAGCAGCAATCGATCTGGTAATTAATGCAATGTTGGAATGAGGTGAATCAATGTTCAGTTCTGTTCCAATGACACAAATTAACGTGGCATCTCCTGTTTCGAAACTAGATGATGTTCTCAGTGTTATGGAAAAACTTGGATGTATCCACATCCAACCTTATACTCAATTCGAAGATGGTGTGGGAATCGGGCAAGCACGCTCTGGCGAAGAGGCACAAAGAAACAGCTCTCTACTAGCAAAGGCACGTTCTCTATCTGGGCAACTCAAAGTTTCAAATGAAGGCGGCTCAATGAGCTCCTCTCAAGTTGAGAAACTACTGTCAAGCGGTTTTGAAGACTCAATGGACTCTGCTTCTTCCCTGCAAGGAGAGATACTGACACTTGAAAATGATATTAGAATTAAAACTGAAGAACTTGAAGTTCTAGAGATATTAGCTCCGCTGAATCTACCTTTAGACCTTCTTACTGGTTCTAAAAGCATGGAAGTCTATGTTGCTCAAACCAACAAATCTTCGAAAATTATGGATAAATTATCAGATTCCAAGGATGACATCATCGCCCAATATGCATCAAATGTGATTGCAATTGCCTGTTCCCCTTCCGTATCAACAGACGTGCAAGTTGTTTTGGCTGAAATGGGTGCAAGAGTGATTCAAATTCCAAGCGGAGAGGGTTCTCCAAGAAAGATATCTGCCGAGTTTTCCAAGCAATTGAGCCAATTAGAGGCAAACCTTGTATCAGCACAAGAAAAACTGGAACAATGGGCATCAACAAACGGAAGAAGCTTATTGTGTGCTGAAGAATACCTGTCAAGAAAAGTCGAGATTGATCTTGCCCCTACGAGCATAGCGGTATCCAAGAAAGCTTTTGCAATCGATGCTTGGACTCCATCAAGCAAAGCAGGTGAAGTAAAATCACAGCTTGAAAAGGTCGCTCCTTATGTTGAACTCAGCGAATATGTCGATGACCATCACCATGACGAACATCATGATGATGAGCATCATCACGAAGCAGCAACCCCTCCTACTGAGTATGATAATCCAGGCTTTGCTAAGCCATTCGAGCTGATGGTTGACTTAGTTGGAAGACCAGCGTACGGAAAATTCGACCCTACGCTACTGATGATGTTCACTTTCCCAATGATGTTCGGTCTAATTTTAGGTGACTTCGGATTTGGTGCAATCATTGCATTAATCGCGCTCTTCCTAAAATCAAGGGCAGTTGACCCTGCTATCAAGAATGGGATGAACATCATGCTTTGGATGGGTATCTGGTGTATGATATGGGGATTCATATTTGCCGAAGGATTCGGTTTCGTCTGGGATAATACCACAGATTACATGACCAATTCACCACTAGCGTTCTTCTATGATATGTTGCCGAAATACGATGCAATGCCACCTTTCATCACTGAAACTCTCGCAATGACGCACCTAGCATTGCCTTGGCACAGAGCATCAGCGGGGCACGGTCTAGAGGAATATGTACTGATTTCTGTATACCTTGGAGCAATCCACTTAATGTTAGGATTCATCATTGGATTCTTCTCTGTAATGAAAGCACACGGAATAGTTGCTGCTTTCTTCGAAAAAGGATCTTGGATACTAATTCTAATTGGTGGATTCATGCACGCAAGAGGCAATCTAAGAGCAGAATGGGGGCTATTCGAAGGTACACCGTGGGCTATTATGCTAATCATCGGTGTACTTTGCTTGATTGTAGGATTGGCAATATTCGAGAAATTTGGCTGGGCTGGTGGAATCATTATGGGACCAATCGAAACATTCGGTCTACTGGCTAACACATTGTCATACCTCAGGATTATGGGTGTTGGTGTTGCAGGTGTCAAAATTGCAGAGGTCTCCATCACAATGGGTTGGGTCTCAATGACCAACGGCTTTGAAGCCGGTGGAATTGGATACCTAACTGGAATCTTGTCTTTCTTACTATTCTTGGGTATCCAAGCATTCGCACTCGCTCTCGGTGTTCTTTCACCGAGCATTCACGCCGCCCGTCTGCATTTCGTGGAATGGATGGGCAAGTTCTATGACGGCTCAGGGACGGCTTTCAGGCCCCTTGGCGGCAAATCCCTCCACGTAGAGGGTTAATCACAGTCCATCGGACAAAAAAGGAGGTAAAAAAAATGAACAAAACCATGAAGAATACCCTAAGAGCAATGATCGTTCTGGCTGCACTAGTCCTTGTCGCACAAGGCGTATCTGCAGCAGAAGCAACTGAAACAGCAACCGGCAACACCATCACTGGTGACCTTGGAGTCGGTATCGCATTGGGACTAGCAGCAATCGGTGCTGGTTTCTCCCAAGCAGCTATCGGCAGCGCAGCTGTTGGAATGCTTGCTGAAGACGGAACAAAGTTCGGTCCAGCATTGATTTTCACTGCTCTACCAGAGTCTATCGTGATTCTAGGTGCTCTACCGCTTTTCCTTCAATGAAGAGCAGTAAAGTCATCGATTTGATTTACGTAACAGAACAGGTGAGAACATGTCAATGAAGAAATTAGCAGAAGAAGTCGCTAAGGATGCCAAAGCAGAAGCAAAGCAAATAGTCGCACAAGCCAAAGAGGAAGCATCCTCCATAATGGAAAAGGCGCAAGCTGAAGCAGATGCTATCAGAGCAGGCGCTTCTGCCAAAGCAGAAAAAGAAGCAAAGCAAGTTTCCCGTGAGGTTGTTGCAAGTGCTAACCAAGCAATGCAAAAGGATATCTTAATCGCTAAGAAAGAAGCACTCGATGCTACTCTAGCAAACGCAAAAGAAATCCTAGCGGATGCAGGTTGGAAGAAGAGATCATCTCTCCTGAAAGCACTAATGTCACAAGCAGATGAAATGAGTGATTCTTCCTTCACCGTACATCCAGTAGAAGTTGATAAAGCGGCTGTTAAGAAATTAGCAGGTGATAGAAAAGTCGGCGATACTGTAGAAGGCTTGGGTGGATTCACTCTAGTAAGTGCTGATGGAAGCGTATCTTTTGACTTCAGATTTGACAGTAAACTAAATCAAACCTGGTCTAATAATCTAGCTGGAATAAATAAAACTCTATTTGGATGAGGTGAAATAATGGCACTGAGCAATGTTTCGTATGTTTCTGCAAGAGCAAAAACACGTCGCAAGCAACTTGCAAGCGATTCACAAATCAGAGCCCTAATCAGCCAATCCCCTGAGCAAATTTCAGTTTCTGTTGGAGATATCCATCAAAGACTTAGGGAGGACCTTGACAGATTCGCTGGAATATACAGTGGAGGAGACTTAGTTGAAGCAGCACTTTCTCACAATTTGGAAAAAGAGCTAAACTCAATCTTCAATCTTTGCGCTGGAAAAGTAAAGAACCATCTAAGCGTGTTTACACAAAGATATCAATACCAAAATGCAAAATCCGTATTGAGGGCAGTGTTTAACGAAGTTGATGTTGAAAAGGTAGAACATGACATCCTGCCTAACATCGACCAAATTAACGCACCTTGGTTGGATTTCGTCGAGAAATCAGAGACTTTGCGTGATGCAGTTGTTAACATGAAAAAGATGCCTTATGGAAAAGTGCTGATGTCGCTTCCAGAGGATTCAACACTAGCACAATATGAAGATGCTTTGGACATGCACTACTATGCAATAGCCAGTTCATCAATCAAAGGTAACGGACCAGATGTAAAGATGCTTCAGGACTTAATAGCAATGGAAATTGATCACAAGAACATCCTGAACATCTTAGAAGCAAATGCAGTTGGTTACCAGGACAAGTTGGACCAAATTCTAATCCCTGGCGGTAAATTACTGCCAAAGCGCTCATTCCAATCGATTATTTCTGGAAAGAGAGCGGGTATGCTTGAAGTTCTTGCGAAATCTTCTAGGTTTGACTCTGAAGGATTTGCAGAGGTTCTACAAGAGTGCGAAGAAAGCTTCAGTTTGGACCCAGCTGTTACTTGGTTGAAAGAAAGAGAATATGCACACATGAGCAGGATGAGTTACCTCCATCCTGTAAGCTCATTGCCTGTAGTACACTATGTTTCAATGAAGGTCAAAGAAATTTCAGACTTGAGGCTTGTAGTTCGTGGTAGACTCGCAGGTCTATCCTCTGAAGTACTTGAAGCACACATATTAGGAGCGTGAAGAAATGGAGATAGCAGTATTGGGTTCTCCTGCATTCACTCTAGGATTCCAGTTAGCTGGAATATCACATATATACAACCCTGAGGGAGATGAAGCAATTCAATCAGAACTCAAGGTTCTACTAAATTCAAAAGATGTTGGAATTGTCGTGGTCGACTCTGAGGTTCTAGCGTCTTTGCCTGACAGATTGCGAGAGCAAATGTCGGCATCTGTCTCCCCGACAATCCTAGGAATAGGTACCGAGGAAGACAACACCCTGCGTGAGACAATACGCAAGGCAATCGGAGTTGACTTGTGGAAGTGATTTCCAAAAAGGAGGAAAAAAGCATGGCAAATGAAGGTAAAATCTACAGAATTTCTGGTCCGGTAGTTACGGCAATCGGAATGGAAGCATCGATGTACGACGTTGTAAGAGTAGGTGACGAAGGTCTAATGGGCGAAGTTATCGAATTACACGGTGAGAAAGCAGTTATCCAAGTTTACGAGGATACATCAGGTATCAGACCTGGTGAACCGGTTATCAACACAAAGGAGACTCTTTCTGTTGCATTAGGTCCTGGTCTTTTAACTCAGATTTATGACGGTATTCAGAGACCTCTACCTACTCTAGAAGCAGAGATGGGTTACTTCATCAAGCGTGGATTAGATGCTGACGCATTCGATATGGAAAAGAAGTGGACCTTCAATCCAGTTGCATCCGCAGGTGACGCTGTTCAAGGCGGTCAAGTGATTGGAGAAGTGCAAGAGACAGAAACCATTGTTCACAAGATCATGATTCCTCCTGGTGTATCTGGAACAATCAAGTCCATTGAATCTGGAGATTTCAACGTAACAGAGAATATTGCTGTACTTGAAGACGGTACTGAGATTCAGATGCTACAAAAGTGGCCTGTTAGAACTCCACGTCCTTACACACAAAAGTACGCTCCCGACACCCCTCTAATCACAGGAATGAGAATTCTTGACTTCCTGTTCCCACTCGCAAAGGGTGGTGCAGCGGGTATCCCTGGACCATTCGGTTCTGGAAAGACTGTTACCCAACAATCTCTAGCAAAGTTTTCAGACGCTCAAATTGTTGTCTACATCGGATGTGGCGAGCGTGGAAATGAAATGACTGAAGTATTGGACGAGTTCCCTCACTTGATTGATCCAAATACCGGAAAGCCTCTGATGAACAGAACGGTCATGATTGCAAACACATCAAACATGCCTGTAGCTGCAAGAGAAGCATCTGTGTACACTGGAATTACTATTGCAGAATACTTCCGTGACATGGGTTACGATGTTGCATTGATGGCAGACTCAACCTCAAGATGGGCTGAAGCAATGAGAGAAATTTCCTCAAGGCTTGAAGAAATGCCTGGTGAAGAAGGATATCCTGCTTACCTTTCAAGCAGAATTGCCGAATTCTATGAGCGTGCAGGACGTGTAAACTCTCTAGGTGGAGATGACGGGTCTGTTACAGTTATCGGAGCGGTATCACCTCCTGGTGGTGACATCTCTGAACCTGTCAGCCAAGGTACTCTGAGAATTGTTAAGGTTTTCTGGGGTCTTGATGCTGGTCTGGCAAGACAAAGACACTTCCCTGCTATCAACTGGTTGAACTCATACTCTCTATACCCGCCTTCTTTGAACCAGTGGTACAGAGACAATATTGCACAGGATTTCCCTGAGATTAGAACTGAAATTTCTACTCTATTACAGATTGAGTCCGAACTTCAAGAAATCGTACAATTAGTCGGTTCAGATGCTCTACCGGTCGACCAACAACTAACTCTAGAAGTTGCTAGAATGATCAGAGAATATTTCCTACAACAAAACGGATTCCACGATGTTGATGCATCCTGTGAAATAAATTTGGTCTACAAGATGGCTAAGGCTATCCTAACCTTCCAAACAGCAGCAAAGGCTGCTATGGCTGCAGGTGCTCAATTAGAAGACATCACTGGTGTACCATCAAGGTCTACCTTGATGAGAGGAAAATTCGAAGCATCATATGTTGACGATATCGAAGAAATGGTTGCTACCATGGTTAAAGAAATCGAAGCGACCGTGGAGGACAACTGAAGGAGGAATAATCATGGCAGGAAAAGAATACAGAACAATCACAGACGTAAAGGGACCACTAGTATTCCTTGAAAAGACTGAGCCAGTAGCGTTCGGAGAAATTGTAACTCTAAAACTAAGCAATGGTACAATCAAGAATGGACAAGTTCTTGACACATCCGATGATTTAGTGGTGGTACAAGTTTTCGAAGGGACTGCTAAGGTGGACAGAAACACTGGTGTTACTTTCATGGGAGATGTTTTCAAATTACCAGTTTCAACCGACTTAGTTGGAAGAATTTTGGACGGAGCAGGAAGACCAAGAGATGGTGGACCAGAAATCGTAGCAGAAGAGAAAGCTGACATTATCGGTGAAGCGATCAACCCGTTCTCAAGAAAGAGTCCACACGACTTTATCCAAACAGGTATCTCAGCAATTGACTGCTGTACTACTCTTGTTCGTGGACAGAAGCTACCTATCTTCTCAGCATCAGGTCTACCTCACAACGACATTGCTCTACAAATTGCAAGACAAGCAAAACTGAAGGATTCAGATGAAGAGTTTATTGTTGTATTCTGTGCAATGGGAATCACTGCTGAAGAATACAACTACTTCAGGTCTGACTTGGAGAGAACCGGTGCTCTAGAAAATGCGGTACTATTCGTAAATCTTGCTGATGACCCTGCTGTCGAGAGAATCATTACTCCAAGACTAGCATTGACTGCAGCAGAATACCTTGCTTTCGAGAAGGATTACCACGTACTTGTTATCTATACTGACATGACAAACTACTGTGATGCATTGAGACAAATCGGTGCTGCTAGAGAAGAGGTTCCAGGAAGACGTGGATACCCAGGTTACATGTATACTGACTTGGCTATGCTTTACGAGCGTGCTGGAATTATCAAAGGAAAGAAAGGTTCAATCACTCAATTCCCAATTTTGACAATGCCTGGTGACGATATTACTCACCCAATTCCTGACTTGTCAGGATATATTACAGAAGGTCAGATTGTTATCAGTCGTGAGTTATACCAGCAAGGAATTTATCCGCCGATCAACGTTTTGCCTTCATTGAGCAGATTGATGGGTTCCTGTATTGGTGCTAAAACAACTCGTGAGGACCACAAATCCGTATCTGACCAAATGTATGCTGCATACGCTCAAGGAAGAGAACTAAGAGGACTTGTAGCGATTGTTGGTGAAGATGCACTAAACGAGCGTGACAAGCAACTTTTGGACTTCTCCGGAGTCTTTGAGGATAAATTCTTGAGACAAGGACAAGATGAAGACAGGTCCATTGATGACACTCTCGACCTATGTTGGGATTTGATGTCAAGCATCTCTACCAAGTACTTGGTAAGACTTGACCAAAAGTGGATTGAAAAGTACCACCCAGACAACAGGGCTTGATTTCAAGGAGTAAAAGCGGGAGGAATATGAAATGGCATTGGATATTAAGCCAACCCGCAGCGAATTAATTAAGCTGAAAGCAAGAATTAAGCAAACCAAAAATGGTTACAAATTGTTGAAGATGAAGCGTGATGGTCTATTCCACGAATTTAGATCCCTTCTTGCTGAAATGATAGAGGCAAAGAAAGATCTTACTGCAACTTACAGATTAGCCAAGACCCGTATTGACTTAGCGAATGCTATCGAGGGTGGTTTAGCGGTTAGAGCAACAGCAATTGCAAACTCTGCACATCCAGAAGTTGAAGTTCAGAGGAGAAATATCATGGGTGTAGTAGTACCAAATATCCAAGGTTCAGGTCTGAAATCATCCTTCGATAGCAGAGGAGTCGGTTTTATTGGTTCAAGCCCATATATCGATGAAGCGAGTGACTCATTTGGAAATTTGATTGAAAAAATAGTCACCGCTGCAGAGATGGAAGCTACTCTAAAGAGGCTACTGGAAGAAATCGAAGCAACAAAAAGGCGTGTAAATGCTTTGGAATTCAAGGTCATTCCGGAACTTGAAGAAGCACAAGGTTTCATCAAATTAAGGCTTGAAGAGATGGAAAGAGAAGAAACCTTCCGTTTGAAGAGATTCAAAAACAAGTAATTGTTCTCTAAACCTAAGGGCGACGATGTCGACGATGTTGGACCTCTCGGCAGAACAGTTGGTGAGTTAATGCAAAATGGAGAAGAAGAGGGTGATTATGTCTCCCAGGACTCCGTTGAGCAGATTGATATTCATAGAAAAGTTTGGGACCAAAAAGAGTTGATAGTAAGAATTCTAAATCGCCACTTCACCTTGCTTGAAGATTATGGCGGAAATTGGCCGCAATGGAAAATAGATTCCTACCCTGACTCAAATGTTCATGACTCTCTGGAGGATGCCAATAAGGAACTAGACCCACTCAACTTAGTCGCTAGGCTGAGTTTAGGAAAACCATGGAATATTCAAATCGTTCCTATGAAATCAAGTCAATTTCCACATGTTAAATGGAGTATTCTTTTGTGGTTAATGTCGGCAATCACCCTAACAGCTGCAGCAATTAATTGGATGTCACCAAGAAGACCCGCAGAAGGATACTTTGCTTCATCTTTGATTTCAGATGCAATATTGAGTTATACTTTGCCTGTACTTTTTGCCTTAGGCATAATTTCAGTCATTCAACAAGTCACATCTCGTAAAAGGGGTACAAGAGCGGGTGTTTTAGTACCTATTTTTGATCCATCAATTCTCCTTTGGATTTCTGGTTTGTCCTCGGAATTATTGTTTTGGCCCTTCGGTATTTTGATGGTCACAACATTACCAAGAATGTCTTCAAGAGTATACAAGAATAGGGAAGATCTTGGAATAATCTCTCTTGTACCTGTTTTATCGATGTTAATTTTTGGTATGGCATATTGGATAATTGGTCTAATCCTTGCTCCTGAACAAACGCTTGTAACCTCAGCCCCTCATTCGATTACGCCAACATATTTCATGCAAGTAATCATTCCACCAGAACTGATTGCAAGCTCTGTTTGGGCATCTCCGATAGTTCTAGCAGGTGCTTGTTTGGCTCTGATGTCATGGCTAAACTCTTTGCACATACCTGGCCTTCCCGGAGGCAGGTTACACATCTCCAGAAGAACTTCCAAAGAAGTAAGAGACTTTTGGACTTTCACATTCCTTCTATCTTCATGCTTTTTGGGAGCAGTAGTCTACAACGTATTCGAATATTTTTCCATGTGGACAATGATTATCCCATTCCTTGCTGCTTTACTTGTCCTAAATGGCACAAGGCAAGGAATACCATTTGTTCTGGATGAGGAGAAGCGTCTTTCTAACACAAGCGAATTTAGGATAGGATTTGTTTGGGGGCTTGTATTGCTTGTTGCTCTTCCTGCAGTAGAAACAATGACCTATCATAATAATTGGAATTCGGAGATTGAGTACTCAGTTGAATCGGATTTAGTGGAGATGATAGGAGACGATTGGAATTTCAGTTTCACTATCCAAGTTGTTAATCCATCACTGCAAGACAAACAATGGGAATTCTCGCTAAGAGAATCTCCTAATCAGGGCTGGAACTTTGACTCCACATGCTTAGAATCTATTTGCAAAGGGGAACTTTCAGCCCTCGATTTTGAAATTATCAGAATTAACGCAACATGGAATAATTCTGTTTATGACCCAACTTCTTCATCATTCTTAGTCGAAGTAGGAAATGAATTTGATTTTAGGATAGTAGAGATTGATTTAGGAGAATATAATGGTCCTTTATCCGACCTTACTTCAATCATCGAGATGGATCAAGAATACTTCCACTGCGTCGATTTTATGAGTAACCAATCCGGAAACCTATCCCTAAATCTCGACCAGGTTAACTCATCCTTCTTTTCTTTTGAATCTTCAAATTCTCAGGTTGTTGAAGTAAAGGAAGGTAATAATCAGGTATGCATAGATGCACGGGAAGAGATACTATTCAAAACTAGGGATAACTTTGAAATTTCGTTTAACAATTCTACATATTTGGTTGGTTTGTCTGAAGATGTCGAAAAATCACTCATAATTCCGCCTGCCGGATGGCTGTTGAACGGTAGTGAGACCGGTTGGACAGATTCATTTGCAAATGGTGGTGAATTGATTTTGAATGATTATAATTGTACATTTTCCCCTCTCATGGGTCCAAGCATGCCTCAAGAAGGAGAATGGGTTTGGAATATGAGTAACCGTAGTATGGCATCAATTCCATCGTTAGGAAATGATTCTTTGAGACTGATTGTGCCTGATGACTCTAGTTTATTGCTATGTGATAATGACTTCAATATAGTCGCTAATTTTTCGGTTGAATACGGACCGGAAATCCTTGTTAATCATTCCAACGAGTATTCAAGAATTTGGAATGATGAACTAATTTGGGTAAACTTTGGGGAAGAGAACAATACCTTTGAAATTGAGATAATTAATCCATCAAATCGAGCAGTCGATTACACATCCAATTGGCTAAGGGGTCAATCTTGGAGTCATGCAGAATCAAACCCAGAACAAATTTCTCCGGGAAGCAATACATTTTCACTCAATGCTGATCATAGCAATCCCTCCTTTGTCTTCCTTTCTTATGATGACGATGAGATTATTTTCAATTTCATATCTTTTGAGGTATAGTCATGAACATAGCAATAGTTGGTGCAGGCTCGATAGGGGGCTTATTTGCAGCCAAGCTATCGAATGCTGGAGTAGAGAATCTTCTAGTTCACTCCAGGGGAACAATGGGCGAATCATTCATATCCACTGGAATTAATATATCCGGTTTAGCAACACTTAGTATTCCAGTGTCGAACTTTTTTCCAAGCATTGCAGAAGTTGGTATTCCTCCTGAATGGAAACAAGCATCGGACCTGATAATCATCACAGGGAAGTCTACTCATGCTGAAGAGTTAATTGAAACAGCACACGTTTTATCCCACTCGAAGTCAATCATATTTTCACCTTCAAATGGAATTGGTTGGGAAGAATTGCTTTGTAAGAAATTCGGCAAATCGAGAGTTCTTGCAGCAAGTACCACTCATGCTGCAAAAAGAGAAGGCAACTCATCGATCATATATACTGGAATTGGAGAGATAGTTCTAGGTGCAATCGGAGGAAACATAAGCGAAGATGCCGTGCAAGAGATTATTGATTTATTATCTAAATCCTCACTCAAACCTAGATGGGTTGATGACGGCGAATCAGTTGTTTGGGAAAAAGCGATTCTCAATGCGGCAATAAATCCTCTAGCGGCTCTCTCTGGAGTGAAAAATGGGGAACTGCTTAAAGGAAATAATTGGTTTACGGCATTAGAAATAATGTATGAAGCCTGCCTTGTTGCAAGAACTCATGGCGTATTGATTAGGCAAGATGAGGAAATGGAAGAGCTACTTTCTCACGTTTTAGAATCGACTGCACAGAATACTTGCTCTATGGGTCAAGATTTGATGTATGGCAGGAAAACCGAAATCGATTTCATAAATGGGAAAATAGTTGAATTGGCTGAAACATATGGTATTCCAGTTCCATTCAATCGTTTGCTGACTACATTGGTAAAGATGTCAGAGCCAAATAAAGATTAAATCAAGTCTTTATTGAAATGCAATCCTTTATTCTCTCTACGCTCTAAGGCATCTAAGATTACTAACTTCGCTAATTGAGCCATATTCCTTAATTCAACTAAATCTCTAGAAGGAATCGATGATTTCCATAATTTGTCTACCTCGCCGTTGAGTAGATCAACCCTTCTCTGAGCTCTTTTCAGTCTTGCGAAACTGCGAGAAACACCAACTTCTCTAAACATTGATTTTCTAAGATCCTCCCTATCGTTTACGATTGGTGAGTGTTCCACCAATTCGTCTAAACCATCAGCTCTCCAATTTGGTAAATCTCTTTTATCTGCTCCTTCAATAGGGTTAGCGATTATGAATTCAGCAGCCCTATGTGCATATACAACTGCCTCCAAAAGGGAATTACTTGCAAGTCTATTTGCTCCATGCATTCCAGTTCGTGCTACTTCACCAATTCCAAATAAACCGGGCATTATCTCACCATTTTCCAGTTTAACAGCACCCTTTGAATCAACGCTGACCCCACCAACCATGTAGTGTGCAGCGGGGGTAACTGGAATCTCGTCATCACCCAATTTAAGTCCAAAATTATCTAAGTGAGATTGAATTGTTGGAAATCTGTTGGTAAGATAATCTGAATCCAGGTGTTTAGTGTAAAGGTATACTTCATTACGACCAGATTTTTTCAAGTTGGAATCAATGGTCCTTGCTACGATATCTCTCGTTGCTAAAGACCCTAATTCTGAGGCATTTTTCATGAATGAAAAATCATTAGCATCTATCCTTTTTCCTTCTTCAATGCTACTTTCTATAGATTTTAAACCTTCAAAGTCAAGTAAAACCGCACCTTCTCCCCGAAGTGCTTCAGAAATCAGAAAAGGTCTGTTAGAATTAAGAGTCGATGCAGTAGGATGAAATTGTACATATGCTAAGTCCTGAACTTCACAACCTGCCCTTTTTGCCATCATCATTCCATCTCCAGTAGCAACACTAGGATTTGTTGTTCTTGACCACAACTGCCCGGCTCCTCCAGTCGCTATAATGACATAATCTGCGGGAATTGTTTCAACCTCTCCTCCGGTGGAATCCATGCACCACAAGCCGGTGATTCCCGCGCTCGGGTTTCCATGCACCTTCTGAATTAAATCAATCACCAGAGTATTATCTCTTATCTCGATATTTTCATGTTCATATACTCGATTTAGTAAAGATGTCTCTATCTCCCTTCCTGTAGCGTCTTTAGCGTGAAGAATTCGAGAGTCACTATGTCCGCCTTCCTTGGTAAGGTTGAATTTCCCCGAATCATCCCTATCAAAATTAACTCCAATGTTAATCAAGTCAAGAATTCTATTTCCAGATTCTTCTACTATTGATCTTACAACATCATCATCGCATTCACCATCACCTGATTTGAGTGTGTCAGAAATGTGTGATTCTAATGCCTGAATATTTGTTTTATCCAATATTCCTGCAATACCTCCTTGTGCCCAATTTGTGGATGAGTCTTTGCTTCTCTGCTTGGTTAGGATAAGCACTTTGTGACCAGAATCGGCAATTTTAATCGAACAGAATAGACCTGCTATTCCGCTGCCTATCACGACAACACTACTCATGCGAATACAGTCCTCCCAATTGGTGGTTATTCTTCACCTCATCGGATTTATCACAATTCTAATCGCATAAACTAATAATGATAATCCTCAGGATTTAACTGATGGCAAAGAGGAAAATTGCGAGTTTATTCGGCCTCGCAATTCTTATTTTTGTTATTGGAAATGCTCAATTTGGCGCAGTCGCACCTAGAGCTTATGAGGGAATTGATGAGAATTACAAAATCAATGTAATGAGCTTGAGCGATCCGCTTTGTACGGGTGACCAAATCGTGGAACATCTGGAAACATTGGGTCAATCTCATTGCCTTGAGGAACCAGGAGTTTGGAATGGTGAAGATTTACTGATGGGTATCGAGGGTCTTGCATTGGTGGCTGCGGGTTTTTTGCGCATGCCTAAAGATCCACTAAAAGCTCAAAAAGTGAGAAAATTGATGTTTGCTTCGGGTGCCATGCTATTCGGTGTGGCAATTTTAGATCGGTTACAATATCTCCCTTCTTCTTATTCTTCTGCTGGACTTGTCGATATAGTTCCATTTATTGAAAAACCAATCATGTTACAATTGCTAGTTGCTTTTGTTGGAACCCTGCTTTTGATGGGTCCCAAGTACACTAATTCAGAATTTGCTATTGAAAGGGCACGCAGGCAACAAAATAGGGACAAACACAGAAAAGCATTCGCTGCAACTTACAAACAAGATGTGTCCAAGAGGATAACAAGATCAAGACTGACTCAATCTCAATACAGTCCTCAGGGTGGTACAACAAGAGGAGTGAGAGTCTTTGCTACATGCCCATACTGTAAGGGGAAAGGTTGCGATGTTTGTTCTAAATCTGGCGTTTTCTGACTTTTCGGCGTTAAATTTACCCTACAAAAATATGTCATTTTCATTGCACACCACTCGATTTCTTTAAGACCCCTCAACAACCATCCTGTCAAAGGTTAGGGAGTAAAAATCCCATCTGGAGGTTATTGGATGTACCTGAAACAGTTAGAAGTCCGAAATTTCAAGTCTTTCAAAGGGGAAGTAACGATCCCACTGGAACAGGGATTTACCGCTATCACCGGTCCAAATGGCTCTGGGAAATCTAACTGTGGAGATGCAATCCAATTCGTACTTGGGCCAAGGTCCACCAAGGTGCTAAGAGCAGGCAATGTGAAAGACCTAATTTTCAATGGTGGGGCAAAAGACAAGCCTGCCAGAGAATGTGAGGTCACCCTCGTTTTTTCCAATCCAGTTATGCCCGATGGTTCTAGGAGAATGGCATATGATTCAGATGAGGTGAAGATGACCAGATCGGTTAGGCTCACACCTTCAAACAATACAGTTTCGGAATACACATTGAATGGCGAAGAATCCAACCGCTCTACTTTCCGAAGGTTACTTTCTTCTGCAAACGCCAGGCCTGACGGATACAATATCGTCCTCCAGGGTGACGTAGCATCTCTCTCGAAAATGAGTACGAGGGAGCGAAGAAAAGTTCTCGATGATGTAGCAGGAGTTACAAGCTACGATGATGAAATAAAGAAGGCTGGAAAACAGAGAGTAAAGGTAGAGGAATATATTGAGAGAATTCAACTTATTGAAGATGAGCAGAAGCAGAGATTAAGTGAACTCTCAAAGGAAAAGAAGCAGGCTGTAAAAGCAAAGGATTTGAAGGACTCTCTCGATTCTGCGAGGACATTGCTTCAGCAGGTAAGGTATGCTACAGTTAAAGGAGAAATTCAGTATCACAATGAGGAGAAGGTTAGGCAGTTAGAAAAGGCAAATACCTTGGACGAAGAGGTCAAAACTGGATCTAAAACATTGCTTGAACTAGATGATCAAGTTTCGGAAATAGAAAAGAAAGTTAGAGAGCAAATGGGAGAAGGCGGTGAAGAGCTATTGGAATCCATAAATGCTCTCAAAATCACAATCGCTACATCTGGGGACAAAATTTCGGATGCAAACAAGATAATTATTGAGAATGAGGAAAAATTGGAACAAGCAAAACAAGAACTTCTTGATGCACAACAAGAACTTGAATCATTCGTTAATGATTTTTCATCATCAAATGAATCTCTGGCAAGCGCCAAGGAATCCTTGAAAGCAGCAAATGAAAAAAGAGACAACTTGAATGAAAAACTTCAATCTTCATCTTCAACTTTGTCAAGGCTTGCTGAAGATGAAAAGAATGCTTCAGAAGCTGTGGAATCTGCTCGTAAAGCCCTGAATCTTGCCCAATCAGAGGTTGATACAGGGGCAGGTCAAGCGGAGGCTATTGTATCCCAACTAGCCGAGGCTGAATCTCGTTTTGATGAAGCAAAGATATCAGTTGGAGAGCTTGAACTGGTTGGCGAGGATTTGAAGGAACAACAAGCAGGAAATGACAGAGAAAAGTTAGCTGCTGAACTGATGTCTGCCAACAAAGAAGAAGCATTGCTTAAAGAAGAACTTGGAGCAGTGGAAAGAAAACTTTCCCAAACCACGCAAAGGCTAGCAAGTGCAAGAGCGGAAATGGAGTCAAAATCCGGTGCTAAAGGTCTAGCAGGCGGAGCGGCTGCAGTGCTTAGGGCTAGAGATTCAGGTGAACTAAAAGGCGTAATAGGTACAATTGCTGAATTATGTGCGCCAAAAGACCAGTCGTTAGAGGTGGCACTTGCAACAGCAATCGGTGGAGGAATGGCATCCGTAGTAGTTGATAATGACCAGTGTGCTGAAGATGCAATTAAGTGGTTGAGTAGGAATAATGCTGGAAGAGCGACTTTCCTGCCTTTGAATAAATTATCCAGCACAAGGGCAGCGGGTAAGGCAGTCATGGTAGCTAGAAAGCCAGGTGTAATCGGTTTTGCTCATGATTTGTTGGATTATGATCCGAGGATAGATATCGCTGTTAAATTCGCCTTGCGAAATACCCTAATTGTCGAAAATCTCTCTGTTGCACGACAGAATATGGGTGGAGTTAGGCTAGTGACAAAAAACGGTGATGTGACTGAAGCCGGCGGAGCCATGGTCGGTGGTTCAAGAAGAAAAATGAATATCACTTTTGGCGGTAAGATTCAGGGAGCATCTGAAGTTGAGAAATTCCAGGCTGAAGTCAATAGGTTACAAGGTATGCAATCAAGAGTCCAAGAGTCAATTGAGGCAGCCCGTGCAAAACAAAGCAGAATCAAGTCCCAACTGAATGAAGCTGGTGAAGATTCATTGACACAAAAGATTGCGGATTGGAGAGCAGAAATCAAGTCAGCGAAATTCAAGATGTCACAGGCTCAAGGAGATGTTGCAAAAGTAGAGCGCCAGTTGACCGATTTACAACTTCAAGCAAAGGGTAAATTATCTGCTTTAACTTATGCAGAAAAATCACTTGAACAAGCAGAACAGAACCATGACTCTGCTAAAAATGCGTTACAGGAAGCAAGCCCTGTTCATCTAAAAGAACAAATGTCTGCTGTTGAAGTTGAAATAGTGACTGCAAAATCCGAAATCACGAGAGTAGAAGAAATGCAATCTTCCGCAGATAAGCAGAAGCAGTTACTTCAGAAAGCTGTCGAAAGTTCCGATATTAAATTAACAGATATTGAAGATTCTATTGCCGAGAATAAGTCATTGATCATAGAATTAGAAGAACAAATCTCTTGTAACAAAGTTGACCTTGATGCTAAAGAAAATGAAAGATCAATTTTAATGGAATCAAATCAAGAATTAGAAGATGAGCGTAATGACCTCATCGAGAAGAGGGCAACCTTGAGAGCAAATCTAGAACAGAAGTCTGAAAATTCAAGACAAATGCGCTCAATGGCTAGTTCTATAGAGGCAACATTAGGTTCTAAGAAAGTAGAGTTAGACAATATCTTTACTGAAATGTTCGAGGAAGGAATCTCACCAGCAGAAGAAGATGCAGATCTGCCAAATCTGAATGAGGTGGAAAGATCGGTTAGAAACCTGGATAAGAAGATGGTAGCGCTTGGTCCCGTTAACTTCCTTGCTTTGGAGCAATATGAGGCATGTGAAAATAGATTAAACGACATGAAAGATGATTTCAAATCACTACAGTCAAGAAGAAAAGAATTGATTGAGGTTACTGAACTTTTGGAGAGCCAGCGAACAGAAAGAATCACTAGTGTACTTTCTGAAGTGAACAAGAATTTCAAGGAAGTTTACAAGATTTTGAGCAACGGTGGAGAAGGAGAGCTATTCTTTGATAATCCAGACAATCCATTCCAGGGTGGATTGGACATGTGGGCAAGACCACGTGGAAAGTCGAGTAAGTGTTCGCTAGCCGGCTTAAGTGGAGGAGAGCAATCAGTTGCCGCTCTGGCATTGATTTTTGCGATTCAGGATTATGATCCATCTCCGTTCTACTACTTTGATGAAGTCGACCAGAATTTGGACGGTGATAACTCCTACAGAATTGCAGACATGTGTAGGCAAAGAAGTAAGCAAGCACAATTCATTATGGTGACATTGAGGAAGGTCAGCTTAGGTTTAGCAGATCACCACATTGGAATTACTCACGGAGGAGATGGATGTTCTCGCAGAATCATGGACTTTGACCGTGAAAGAGCCATACAAGTTGGTGAAGAGGCGCGTATTGAGCAAGAGGCTGCTATGAAACAAAACAAGATTTTGAGCAGCGAATCCCAAGCATTCCAAGATGCTATGCCTAGTGTCCCAGAAGAACTGGATACTCCGATTAGTCTGGGAGGGTCAAACTCCTTCGAAGGTTTAGCAGAAAGAACTGAGGAAATGACAGAAGATATTGAGGAAAGACAGTCAGTGTCTTCAGAAATTCTTGCTATGGAAAAGGAATCTCAAGAAGATGAAGTTAGCAGTGAACAAGTCGAGGTAGAGTGAGATATATGCTTGAACAACCCACTCTCGACCGCTGGTTGCTAAAACAAGATGTCATAGATCAGTTGGTTAATGTCGGTGAAGATTCAAACGAGGCTGAGGATTTTGCAAATAGAATTCTCTCGATAGCAAATACCGAGGAAGCAGAATTTCATACGATTTCGGACCCTGTTGATAGATCGATTGCACTCGTACTTTCTTTGGTAAAATCTGAAGGTTTAGATGCCTGGAATATTGATTTGAAAGCATTTTTATCCGTATTTTCCAAACGAGTCAAGGCTTCTAATGACCTTGACTTACCAGCGTGTGGAAGACTGATTAGGATGGCTTGGGAAGTTTTGCATAACCAAACAGAATCATTCTATGATAGGGTTCAAATCGTTGAGGATGAAGATTTCCTTGATGATTTTGAAATGGACTGGCATGAATCATACGATGATGAGGAATATTACTTCACAACTGGCGTAATCTCAGGAGAATTCGATTCAGAATTGCCTAATCTTTTCGAAGAGAGGGTTAGGAGAGACGAGGGAAGACCAGTGACACTTGGAGAACTGTTGAGCGCATTCAAAATGGCTGCTGACGAAGCAGAGGTTCTCAAGCAGAGGGAAAACAACCGTAAGCGTCATGCAATTGAATTGCAAGATTATCTCTCTAATGTTGGCGGTAGGATGCATGATGAAGACCTTGAGGGGGATATTGAACGCTCTTGGAGGGCGTTAAAACAATCATGCATGATAAATAAATCATCGGTAGTTGAATTATCGGAAGTAATCGTTCAGCTGCGTGAAATTTTGATTGCTGAGAAGGGAGAAGTCCTGGGAGAAATAAGGGATGATGCTGAGGTTTCGTCGCTAATTTCTGGATTATTTTTGACACATCGTAAAATAGCATCTATTTCTCAAGAAGAGGTTCCATATGGTCCAATTTTAATCGAGGATTTGTGGCCTAAATTTGATGATTACAACGAATTAATAGCTAATTTAAGAAGTCTGGAAGAAAAAGAGTCTGAGGAATCAAAATCTGAGATACTCCCTTCAGAAAGATTGGCAAATAGGCTCGCTCAAAGGGCTAAGGAAGCGGAAATCGAGATGGAGAGAGAGAAACAACTCATCGAAGAAAATCAGAATAACACAGATTGGATGGTGGAATGATGACTGAAATGCCAATAGAAACTCTGCTTGAAGCCACTTTATTTGGTGCTGGGAAGACAATGAGTGTCACCGATATTTCAGAATCCCTTGGTTACAGCGAGCAAGAAGTATTAGATGGATTACAATCCCTTCAAGCCACGATGAAAAGAAGAAAGAATGGTTCTCTAAGACTTACTGAAATTTCAAAGAAATGGGTAATGGAAGTTAAACCATCTATTGCAGATCATTTACCAAAAGATACCAAGGCAGAAATAGCCCCTAAGTTATTGAAGGCTGCTTCAATAATTGCATATCATCAACCAATCACTCAATCAGATCTAGTCAAATTAATGGGTCCAAAAGCCTACGATTACGTTCGTGAGTTAGCCCAAAGAGGCATGGTCGATAGAAGGAAAGACGGCGTCACAAGGAGATTAACAACTACTCGTAGATTTAGTGAGTACTTTGGATGCCCTCATACTGAAAGAAAGAAAGTGAAAGCCTGGTTTAGGGATATGGTCAAAGAAGCAGGATTGCTGGATGGCATGGAAACAGCGGTTATTCTTGAGGAACAAAACGATGAACCAGTACAGTTAACTCTGCCATTAAACGAGGACAATCAAGATTGATTGCGTAAATCAGCAAGAATTTTTTCCGCTAGAGATTGTGTTCTAGGACCATCAAAGTTCCTTAGTTTGGTTGCCACAATCTCAATTTCTTCTCCTTCAGCACCCGCTGAAACAGCCATGTTTCTTGCGTGTAGTTTCATGTGTCCTTGTTGGATTCCTTCGGTTGCAAGTGCTCTCATGGCACCTAGATTTTGTGCTAGCCCTGCAGCAGCCATGATATTTCCTAACTCAGTAGCTGATTCAACACCTAGCAATGCAAGATTTGCTCTTGCTGCTGGATGGACCTTAGATGCTCCTCCGACCGTCCCAACAGCCATCGGCAGCTCAATATTGCCGACTAAATTACCATCTTTGTCTTTGTACCAATCTGACATTGAAGTGTAGTTTTCTGATTTAATTGCAGCATAAGCATGACAACCTGCTTCTATTGCTCTCCAGTCTTGTCCACAAGCAATTCCGACTGGAGATATGGCATTCATTATCCCTTTATTGTGGGTTGCAGCACGATATGGGTCTGATACTGCGAAATGGAATGCTTCGATAATTCTGTCAATTACTAGCAGACCTTCCTCTCTATTTCCAGATTTTACCATTTCCTCTGGGGGGAATTTAGCCGTGATTCTACTAAGTCTCAAGTCTGCTAAATTTGACAAAATTTTGAGTGCTACTCTACCTTTGGTAAGTTTTTCTAAATCAGGGGCAATTAATTCTGACATAGTGTTGACTGCGTTTGCGCCCATTGCATCTCTACAATCTACATGCAAGTGTACTATCAGCATCTTTCCAATTTTGGTTTCGATTACTCTAGTGATTATGTCTTTACACCCTCCACCCAATGCAATCATTCTACTAGGAAGGGAATTACATTTGTCTACTAATTCTTGCTTAGATCGATTTATCGATTCAATAGCATCATCGAAATTTTCAATTTCCAAAATCTGAATTTGTCCAATCATTATAGGTTCATCAGAATTAGAAAAAAATCCTCCTGTGGACCGACATCTCTTGGCAATGTTGGATGCTGCAGCTACTACGGACGATTCTTCTATGCAAAATGGGATGATGTATTCTTTGCCGTCTACGATGAAGTTAGTTGCAACCCCAACAGGTAGAGACATAGTGCCAATTACATTTTCAATCATCCGATCTGCTGAATCTTCTGACAATTCACCTGTTGAAGCCCAAGCTAGTGCCTGGTTATCGTCTAAGGATGCTAATTTTCTTACAATATCTCTGCGCTCTTCAACGCTCAGGCGAAAAAAGCCACTTAGCCGACTATCCTCTACTGGCATGGCAATCCCAGTCCTATTTATCACATGACTATTCCGTTTTATTGGCTTTGATGTTCTAAGTCCAAATCAATTAAAATTAACGCTTATTAACGCTTTAAACTAACGTTAACTAACTGTTAATTGAGCGTTAATGTAGAGGAAATAGGTACAAAAGAAGCATTCGGGTAAGTTGAATGACGCTAATTAACGCTTTGTACACTCCCTTGAATTAAGATAAACTCATAAACCAAATTGGAGATGTTTTGTTATTGGGGATTTTATGATACAAATTGAGTTTCCACAGTTAGAAATGAATCCTTTCATGCTCAAACCAATCAAAAACGACCAAGGAAACCTTTTTTCAGGTAGGGAAAGAGAATTAGCCACAATTTCCACTTACATCAAGTTCAGATCCTCTAGATTTGCAGTAGTTCATGGTCCCAAAGGGATAGGTAAAACCTCTTTTCTCAATGTGGTTTCAAATGCCTCTTCGATGCCTGTTTTGATAGATTCTATCCAAATAGATTCGCCATACAATTCGCTTATTGAAGGTGTTTATTCAGCAATGATTGGTTATGATATTCCAAGTAATTGGAGGCAGATTGAAAGCGATTTAGAAAAAGCAACCAATTCTTATTCAGGTCCGCTACCATTCATAGCAATAGATGCCCCAGATTTGCCGTTAGAGAGCCTTTCTAGGCTTATTGGTAGGTTTGCTAGCCTTGCAGAAAAACTTGAGGTTATGACGATTTTTTCATTAGATTCCGATGTTTTCCAGAATTTACCCCTAGACGCCAAGAAAAAGTTTGACCTAGTAATGCCTCTGGACCCTTTGGAGAGCGACGAAGTTGCTAAGCTGGTGGAATCCAGAGTTAAGTCTGCAGGAGTTGATTGGAAATGTTCTGATGATGTCTCTCAGTCATTATTGGACCAGTTTAATGGTAATCCTGGGGAAACAATAGTCCAATTAAGGGATTATGTTGATGCCATTTTCTTCGATCTTAGTGGTAACAGTATGGCGAATGTTTACAATAACATGAAAAATCAATCATCCGAATTAGATCCATTAGTGGAGAAGTTCAATGATGAGATAATCGATATTGTAGCAAACGATGATGAGGAATCAGTTGATGAAATAGTAGAACAAGAAAAACATAGGGAAACAGAAGATGAACTCAAGAAAGTTTATTCTAGTCCAAGCACAGAATTTTATTCCAATGATGAACATGATTTGTCAAATCCAGAAGGAAATTCCTCCGATTCAAGTTCTGATGATTTAATAGATGATTTGATATTCCCTGAATTTGAGGAATTCAACTTAGATTTTGACAAATTGGATGAGATGAAGCAAAGCGAAAATGTGCCATCTAAACCAGTTAAAATGCCATCTGGAGGCTTATCAGGGCTAAGAGCAAGAATGAATTCATATGATGATAAAAATCAAGATTCTGTTGACCTTAAGATTGCAGATTCAGACGACAGTGCATCGATCTGGGTTTCTCAAGAAGCACCTTTATTCGGACATGAAGAAAAAGAAATGCATGTTGAAGAAGATGAGATGGAACTAGATTTAGTAGAGATAGATCAAGAACCAAATTACTTTGATTCATTGGCAGAAAGGTCCTACTCAAGTGATATTTTGGATAATAATGATACAAATGGAGAAGATAATAACGAGAAATTAGTAAAAATGCTGCAAGATATTTTGCTTGGTAAAAACCATAATTCCGTTCGAGAGAACGTTACCAAAGTGTCTAAAATTGTCGAGTCTTTGATGTCATTGAATGAGCCCAAGGAGAATCTTGAACAAGAGAGACCGCTTGAAATAAGCATTTTCACTAATCTCAACAAGAAAGAAGCCAAGGTACTAGCCAAAGGAATTGACAAAGAAATAACTCCTAGCGATAAGGAAATTCTTGAGGAATTGGATGTGAAAAGACCTCGACTCTCTCAAATATGCAATAAATTACAGAAAAGTGGAGTTTTCAAAAGTAAGAAAATCGGAAGGTCGAGGTATTTTTCAATAACCTCTACTGCTAAAGCGCAAATGAAAGCGTGGGGTATGTTAGACCAGGGAGGTGAATATTGATGTGGACAGTTTCGTGGTCTTGGCAAGCAGAAACAAGAGTTTCAACTATCCATTCAGTAAATTCAGGAGTGATTGTTTCTCATGGACTCAAGATGACTTATTTCTCTCCAGAAGGGAGAACCAATTGGGAAATTTCAGTGCCTTTCAAGGTGCATTGTATAAGACAATCAGGAAATTCAGTCTTGATTTTAGCAGCGCATGCTTTTTACTTACTCAATATAGAAGATGGAGACTATCTGATGAATGGAAAGGCTACATTCAAAGGATTCAAGGATGCCATAGGAAGACCCGGTGGTGGATGGATTTTATCCGGTAGAAATGGTAATATCCACATATTTTCACAAGATGGAATTGGAATTAAAAGGATTGGATTTGGGAAAATAAGAAAATTAGTCGGCTGGATTGACAGGGATAATTTACTCGTACACAAAGACGATGGACGCTTAGCAGTGATTTCTTTTGGCAGGACCGATCAAATCAAAGATGTTTCTGAACACATCTGGTCATGGGTATCGAATCTCGAGAAAGGAAAGATGCTAATGCAGGGAGGAAATGGGGGTCTCTTCCAAGGAATCCCTAACAAGTACGATTGGGATAGTCTCGAAAATCTTGAAAACAGAGACCTTGAACCTATGCAGGCATCTTGGCTAGAAGATGGTTGGTGGGTTATGCACATTGATGGCTCACTTCATAATATTTCAGGCATTGAATCCGATGCAAACATGCTAGGTAAGGGTATGAATCTTGGTGATTTGCTCGATTCTTCTTCATCTGAGATGTTCGTTAGTGGTAATAAATCAGGATTAATCAGGTACTGGTTGAGTGAATCATCAGCCAATATGATCGCAGAGCTAAAATCTCAAGAACGTGCTCAAAAAGCGAGCCAAGAGGTCTGGGTTGCAAGGAAGGAAATCTTTGCATTGGCCCAAGAGAATGAGGCTAATGGAAATTATGAATCTGCAATTGATTTGTATAAAAAGTTAGGAAGAGATAACGAAGTCAAAAGATTGCGCAAGAAAATGAGGGACTAATAATGGAAAAAAATGATACCGTAACGGAAGAAAAAATCAATCATTATCTTGATTTAACTCACAGAGCAAGGCAAAAAGCATCAATCATTCCAGCAAAGGATGAGCCTGGTTTTGGCTCGGTTATGACAATGCTCAAAATGGCTGATGATTATTACTCCGATGCAAAATATTTCCGTGACCAGGGAGATTACGTTCGAGCGTTTGGGGCAATAAATTACGCTCACGCCTGGATAGATGCAGGAGTAAAAATTGGTCTTCTAGATGGGCATGGCGATGACGTTTTATTCACTCTTCCCTGAAATATGTTCAGCCAGTGATCTTATCTCTGCCATTTGTACTAACTTGTCATCGATTTTTTGTTGCTCCAATCTAAGCAATATGTCAATGCACTCTGGCAATGACTTTGATAGTGAATACCTGTATGATGGTCTTCCTCTACCCGTATTCTTGACTTTGGATTTCTCTATGATATTCAAATTCTCTAGATTTTTTACAACCTGACTAATTTCCGGCTGCCTCAAATCACACCTCTTTTGCATATCAAGTGATGCTGAATCAGGATGATGGAAGAGGCAAACGACAACTTTACCCATGGAGTGGTTGATCCCCAAATTTTCTAATTCCATTACTAAAGAATTAGAGCGGTCTCTATCCTCTGAGTTAAGTGTCGAATCAACGCTTACCGCTTCCATTTTTAACTATCGATTTTCAATGATATATGAAGTTGATACCGACATAAGTAGTCAGCAACTTTTTATTTCGATTTTATGCTTCTATCAGTCTTAAGTGATTTGATTGAACAATCTCCAATAAAGGGATTTTATTTTTCATTCCTCTTTCCTTTAATCTCTTATCCACGGTGAACAAAATCCCCTCATTTTCTATGGCGAGTTGAAGCAATTGGTCATCAGTGTGATTTGAATTTGCTTCAAATTCTACTACAGAGACTTTTCTATAGAATAACTGCATCATCAATTTCTTATCTGCAAACTTGATATCTACAATGTCCTCTAACTCGAATTCTACTTTCTGGCATGTGATCAAAGAGTAGTTACCGAATACTTTGGTTAATTCTATGTCTATGTTAACCGTCGACATCGAGATTGCTTTCCATGCACAAGAGTCAACAATTATGTTTCTCATATAATCACTGCTTAAATCAGTTAATTACACCGTAACCGATTAGTCTCCATCTCGCTCCAAATCGTCTTGAAATTGAAACTCTCTGACCAGAATCAGCACATATTGGTAACCTTAGGTTCAGTTTTGCATTGTCTTTTGTAGCTTCTACAACAATTCCTACACTCGTAGCAGTAGATGCATTCAGCATCACCATTTCATTGCCTCTAAGTCTGTGTATCCTTTCACTTTCTCCTGTTTCTTGATTTGTCATGCTGTGCATTAAGTGTACATCGATGTCGATGCTTGTCCTTATTTCTGGCAGACCACCCTTCTTAGCAACGATCTGACCGCTGAGATTATCTGCAGTAGTAACTGCAGGGTCAAGTTTTGTTGCTACTCCACAAAGACCTCCAGAGTGAGCAGTTTCAAGAGAAAGACCTCCTCCTTGAATAGTTGCAATTTCTGCTTCTATAGGCTCCCATCTTTCTTTATTGCCTTTCCCAACCTTCTTACCAGGTCCTATTTCTATAATGTCGCCTACGCTGAAAGTCCCTTCAGTAATGCTTCCACCGATTACCCCTCCACGTAATTTTCCGGGTCTTGTTCCTGGTCTGTTGATATCAAATGATCTTGCAACATGCATGATTGACCTAGTATGCTTTGTAGAATCCGGAGTAGGAATGGTTTCCTGAATTGCCTCAATAAGAATGTCCAAGTTTACATCGTGATGGGCACTGACTGGGATAATTGGTGCATTTTCTGCAATGGTTCCCTTGGTAAATTCTTTGATTTCATTATAATTTTCTAAGGCTCTTTCTTTGGTGACGATATCAATCTTATTTTGAACGATTACGACATTTTCAATACCAGCAATTTCCAATGCCATGAGATGCTCCCTAGTTTGAGGTTGTGGGCATGATTCATTGGCAGCTACCATCAATAGCGCACCGTCCATTATTGAAGCGCCTGTAATCATTATTGCCATCAGGGTTTCGTGCCCCGGAGCGTCCACAAATGAAACAACTCTTTGGAGTTCAGAATCAACGTCCTTCCCACCATCTGGTCTTTGTCCAAGAGGGTAATACACTCCTTCCTTTGTTTTGTAAAAAGCAGTATCTGCGTATCCCAATTTTATCGAGATGCCTCTCTTCCTTTCTTCTGAGTGAGTATCTGTCCATACTCCTGAAAGTGCCTTGGTAAGAGTAGTCTTTCCATGGTCAACATGGCCTACTAGTCCAATGTTTACTTCCGGTTGTGCAGGTAGTTTTCTTGCCATACTACCTCACTCCGTTGCTAAGATATGCCTCTCGGCTCACTCCGATGCTTCCTCTTTTGAACCAAGCAAGTCTTCTAGGGACTTGTTTCCTGCTTCAACAACTTTCAAATTAATTTGGCGAGTATCTTGAGTAATCATGCTTCCTCTGAATACTCTTCTCTTTCTTAGACCATCAGGATTGTATCTGAATCTCTTTTTGTCTCCGTCCTTTGTTTTGTAAACTAATTTGTTACCCTTGAATCCAACAGATTTTGTGACTAGAATTGATTGGCGGTTTCCACCCTCCAAATCTCTTCTCATCGGTGTTCCAGTTTTGTCAGAGCCACCTGTTATCTCTAATTTGTATCCAGACAGAGTGCTCTCTCCAGATCCAACGAAAATTCCATCAACTACGTCGCCAATCTTTTTACCGAGTAACTGTGAATGGTTGTTACCAGAAATAGTCAAGGAATACGCCTTGCCATTACTTGAAGGATTTGTGTCATTTACAACTGCAATGAATTCACTGTCTGCCATGTATAATCACCATCTAACAGTGCGCCGACAAGCGACCCGTATTTATGGGCATCGCATCCAATTAGAGATGAATTCTACCGCAATTCAGCCTTTATCAACATCTCTAGTCTTGTCGCAAGGTCATTCGGAAGGACATTTGGCATACTGATGTATGTTGTCCTTCCCCTTGTATTTTCTATGTTCGATACCTCTCTTGATATTATTCCTGAGATTTCTAAATCGTTAATTATCTTCCAGATGGTAGTTTGCCCTTTTGCTTTAACCATGTACTCTTCACAGACTGCCGCATAAATTCCCTGAACATCTTTGCTGGTCATGTTTGATTCTTTCCTTAATCTTCTGCAAATTGCTAGAGATACAAGTTTTTGATGCGTCGTTAAATTCTTTACAATATCTTCTGACATTGATGGGTTGATTTGAGTACTCGCTTGTTGTACATCATCCATCTCTAGATTGGATCTACCTTCTGACTCGGCTTTTAGGACAGCATTATTCAAAGATTCTATGACTCTTCTAGCATCTCCATATTGCTCGCTTCCTTCAGCTATCAATCTCAATATTTTTTCATCATAACTACCCGGCTTAATGGTTAATTTCGCACGTTGTTCGACGATTTGGTATAATTGGTTCAAATCGTAAGGACTGAATTTTACCAATGAAGATGTCCCCAGTCTTGATATGACTGCTCCTTCAAGGAGATCTAGGACTTGTTCTTGGCTTATCATAATCAATGAAAGCGTACCTGATGTGGCTTGATCTTCATCTATTCTAAGCAGTTGGTATATGACATCATTGCCTGATTTTCTAAGCAATCTATCCACTTCATCCAATATCACGATGACGTGTGTTGAATCTTTTCTCGCTAATTTTCTAATCGAAGAGAGCAATTCTCCCATTGCCAGTCCTCTGTCTGGATGTCCTTCGTCGAATACTGAGACTATTTTGTGTAAAACTTGCATTGGAGTAGAATGATTTCTGCAGTTTATGTGGACATACTTTATTTTCCTACTCGCTTCAAATTTAGTTTGTAAATCTCTGCAGAATCTCTTTGCTACACTAGTTTTACCAGTCCCAACTGGTCCTGAAAGAACTGCTTTACCTGAACCGTTTGCGGTTATTACCGGAGAGAACTTCAAAGCCATCTCCCTTAGGATTTCATCCCTTCCTACCAGTTGCTCCGGAACATAGTCGAAACTGAACGGTTCTGAATCCAAGATGATTAGTCCTGCACCGATTACGTCTAGGTAGTCGAATGTCATACAGAATGCTCTCGGTGTCAACCGTTATTGAAGATACGCATTATATTCTGAAAATAAACCATTTTTATGGTTAATTTTTTCAGGGAATCTCATCGAACTGGTATCCAGTTTCCCATTTCTTTTCACCGAGTGCAACTTCTAATTCAAACGGAGTAATCATTGGTTTTGAATATCTAACTGCATCATCAATTGCAATTCTAGGGCATGCAGTATTTACAAATGCATCCACTGGATAGAAATCAATTAAATCAGGACCAACGTGTTCCAATGCTAGAAGATAACCGGTTTTTCCATGCTTCTCGAGCAGTCTCTTCATCCTTAATGCAAGTGTTCTACGCATTTGACCGGGTTTTTCTCCGATTAAAATTCCAAACCTAGTTGCTTCTTGACTTGAAACGATTAGCCCAAATCTTTGTCTGAGTATTCTTTCTATTCTTTGCAGTGACATCTCAGAGGCATCCCCTGTGTATGGATCGAGCATAGAGAGAGGTTTGCCGGTGTGTAGGACTAATCCTATTGGATGAAAATCCCCAGAACCGAGGAAAAGATAATGACCGATTGAGTCGTCATCTCCGGAGTAGTTACAACCCAGTACTTGTCCTGGGAATGTTAGTCTTGCTCCGCCAAGGGGTACGGTGACCTCGAACCCAGCCTTTTCTAAGCGGTCCTGAAATTCTGGCAACTTGTGTAAATGTTGAATTGATGCAACTAATCCGAGTTTAGTATCTGTTAGGGGCGCGCTTCTTCCAACCGCATCAAGAAATACTTCTTGCGCTTCCTCTTCACTCATATTCTGATTAGCAGAGGAGTTTAATCTTGACCTAGCCATCTCTCTGTGAGATTGTAGATATGGTAGCACCGGCTCCAATTCAGGGTCTCCATCATATGTTACATCAATAAACTGAGTAGGCATTCCAGAGTCAATATTCATCTGGGAATGCCCCATGTGAGCAACTAATTCAACACCCATCATTTTCATTTTATCGTGTACTAAATCACAGGCACCGTAACATGGATCAGCTGCTAAAACTACCTTAGCGCTGGTTTCAGACTCAATTTGATCCATCATTTCTAGTGCTTGCATCTTTAGTCCTTCAGGAACTTGAAGAGCAATTAGGCGGTTGTCATTTTCTTGGATCCTCTTGACAAGGTCGTCTAATTGGAAGTCGTGACGGTCTAAGTCCATAGGTATCCCCAAGCAATCCGGAAGGTCATCTATTCAAGAATTAGTAGGTTGAAAGAGTGAACATTAGTCACAGAAGGATTATGTTGTCTCCATCCATCTCCAGCTTGATGATTGATTCTATTTTAATGTCAGGATAATCATTTTGTAAATTTTTCATCCCCTCTCCTTTTTCGACAAGAGTAATCATGTGAGACGTAGTAGCGCCTGCTCTGATGACTCCATCAAAAACAGCACGCATGGTGCCTCCTGTGGAAAGGACATCGTCCACGATTAAAACTCTCTCGTTTGGCGATATGTCGTTGAGAAATAATTCCCCTTTTGAATATCCTGTTTCCTGTGAAATCTTTACTTCTGAGTCCATTCCATAGGAGCGCTTTCTGCATACAACAAGGGGTTTTTCAGCTTTGAGTGCCAACGGCGAGCATATTGGAAGCCCCATCGCTTCAATTCCAAGAATGATATCGATATTTTTCCAATTTACCATTTCGTAGACTACATCGATGACAGATTTCAGAACTTTTGATTCAATTCTTGGAACTCCATCTGTTAATGGATGTATGAAATACGGGTAATCTCCTTTCCAAAGGATGGGGGAATTTTGAAGAGATTGTTTAATGACATCCATGCTCTCATTCATAATTAATCCCCCTGGGCGAATTGCGGAATGATGTTATCAGAGCTCAGCAATGTACTCTACGTACTCATCAGGATCGAGAAGTTGGTCCTCATCGTAGTTGTGAGGCTCCAAGATAACAACCCAGCCCAAATCATAGGTCGAATCATTAATCAGTTCAGGATTTTGTTCTACTTCTCCGTTAACTTCTGTGATTATCCCATCAAAAGGAGATGGGATAGGGAACTTTCCATCTGCAGTCCAGATTGAAAACAATGCTCCGTCGATATCAACTTCTGAATCTTGCTGAGGCAGAATAACTCTGAGGGCATCGCCAGCCTCAATGAGAAAGTACTCGCTGATACCTATCATCAACTTTTCATCTTTCTCTTGAAACCAAACGTGGTCCGATGAATATCTTCTGTTGTGTGCTACGTTAAACTCCAAAATTTCTTCTTCTGGTGAATCCATTCCAAGTCTCTCCTTGGATTCGGCGAGAATCCCTTATATATCAACTTCATCATTTGACGAACTTGGAGTCAATGGAGTGACAACAATGGATTATTAACAGCCTCCTGCTGGGTTGTTTCATGCAGTTCGCAGAGGCAGAAGAACACACCATGATTCGTGAGATGGTCCGTGAGTTCGCAGAGACAGTTTTAACCCCAACAATTGAACACAGGGACGCAAATCAGATACCTCCTAGCGAGGAATGGCAAGCATTTCTCGAACTAGGACTGCAAGGTATCACAATTCCAGAAGAATACGGCGGAGCTCCAATCGATGATATTACAGAATCAATTGTTGTTGAGGAACTTGCTAGAGTTGACCCATCCTTTGCAGTTATGTATTGTGTTCATGTTGGACTTTGCGCTAAGACTATCGCTTTGCATGGAAATGAGGAGCAGAAGCAAAAGTATCTGTCGCGCCTAGCAGCCGGAGAAGTAGGCGCATACTCGCTTTCCGAGGCTGGAGCGGGAACCGATGCTGCAGCAATGGTCTGTAAGGCAAAATTGAATGATGAAGGAACTCATTACATCCTGAATGGCGAGAAGATGTGGGTCACAAATGGTGCTCAAGCAGGCATTTACGTACTATTTGCTAAGGATGTTGACCACCCTGATTACGGAGTAAAGAAGCACGGAGGAACCACTGCATTCATCGTCGAACAAGGATTTGAAGGATTTACAGTTGGTAAGAAAGAAGACAAACTTGGTATCAGATCTTCTGACACATGTACTCTGATTTTGGAAAACTGTAAGGTTCCAGCAGAAAATGTCCTGAAGGGAAGCGGTAAAGGATTCCCAATAGGGATGAATGCTCTTGACAACTCTAGAATCGGAATTGCAGCACAAGCACTCGGTATAGCTCAAGGTGCCTACGAGGCAGCACTCAAGTATAGCCAGGAAAGGGAAACATTCGGTGTTCCTATTGGTCGCCATCAATTAATCACAGGTTATCTTGCTGATATGGCTACAAGAATAGAGGCTGCAAGACTTCTTGTTTACAAAGCATCTTGGGCCAAAGAAGAGCACTACGAGAATGGAGGCACAAGACACACAAAGGAAGCGAGCATGGCCAAGTTGTTTGCTGGAGATACTGCGATGTGGGTTTCAGAAAGAGCAGTTCAAATTCTTGGTGGCTATGGGTTCACAAAAGAATTCCCAGTGGAGAGATTCTTCAGAGATGCTAAGATTACTCAAATATATGAGGGGACCCAAGAAGTTCAGAAGTTGGTTATTGCTAGAGCATTAAAGTAACTCATAGCACTTGAAAACCGGCATTTGTAATGCCTTATTCCAATCACAGATTTCACCCTTGAATGAAAACCACTGACCAACTGATGGTATTTGCTCTAATTCATGGGGCATCTGAATTTCAATTTCTCTTTCAATCTGGTCAAAGGAGCATGATAGTGTCATTCCACCTTTGTATTCAGGTTCTGCAAGTAGTGTTCTCTTTACTGAGTTCACGTGACAGTTAAGGGTAAATTCTTCATTTGCACTACCAACGATATGGTCTATTTCTTTGTTCAATTTAGCAATACCAAAAGCATCCAAAACAGATTCTAATCTTGCGGAGTCAAATGATATAAGTTCTCTTTCTACCGAAGGAGAAACAACAACTTCACGATCGATATCAAAGTCTCGCTCATCAAACCTATCTTCAATCACTTCAACTGATTCTTGCTTTGCTTGTTGCAACTTATCCTCTATCGATTCAACTTTTACAACTTCTTCTGGCTGTTCAATGGGTTCCTCGATTTCTGCTTGCTCTTCTGTATCCCCAGTCCCCTCAGTTTCATCGGGTTTGATAATTTCTTCTGCCTTGTCTATTTTCTCTTCCACGGAAGCAACTTCTTCAGTGATGTCCAACCCATATGATGCTAAGAATGCAAGAAACTCATTTTTGCTTACGGACCCGGTTCTATCCGATGATCCAGCTCTTTTCTTGATGGATTTTACTACTGCTCTGGATACCCAATCAGGAGGGGACGTACCCACTGCTCTTGTGAGCGCAGCATCTAGTTGCTGCGCATTGAATGAGCCATTCCTTGCAACATCAAGTTGCTCAAAGGCTTGGTTTGCAGTCATGTCAGAATTTTTAATCCAATTTACGAAGTTATTGACGACTGCTGCTTCCACGGTTATCGCTCTAACGCAGAGTCGGGGTTGTATTAACCTTATTCCGTCACTTATTCGGGAAAGTCATCTTGGGCCATTGTTCGAAATTGTCTGTTGTCCATGGTAAGGAGCATAGTAAACTCTCCATTTTTTCGAACGAGGTTATACTTCGCTCAACCTGTAATCTATACAACCAATCCTTAAGACAGCCAAGTTTTTTTCCACTGGGAATTCCAGTCGTTCTCATCAAATATTCTCCATCCAATAACGGTAATGCGACCTTTGAGGGAATGGATTGATACCTTTCTATTGCTGATAAAATTTCATTTGGCTCAATTTCGGATGAAGCTAAGGTTTGTATGTTGTGCTCTGAAATAATCTTCTGGAGAATTAAGTGTTCAAATCCATTTGGACCTAAAATGTGTTTGTGAACCCGTGATGACTCTATTGTAGAATCCGGAATATTTCCGATTAAACTATGCAAAAGCAAGCATTTTTTGCGGAATTCATTTGATGTTTTCATGTCTCGTAAAAATTTAGCAAGTCTCTCAGCCTCTAAATTACTGAACAACATCGCAACTCTTGCTTCAGTACTGAGTTTCAAGATATCCGGGCTACTCAGTCCTCGAACAGCGCTATGACAATTTATAGGGTCAAGAGGAGAGAATATCGACAGGACTCCATCTTTCAGCATTTTCTCAACGATTTGTGAACAATGCTTGCCTGCGATAATTTTAGAGAACTCTACATTTATTCGCTCGGATGAAATTTTATTCAAAATCTTAGATTGATTTCTTATTGAAATGGAAAGGTCTTGGTTCATAGGCCATACACCATTATCCCCTCTGTCCATAAATCGGTAAGCCCGCAAAATCCGTAATCCATCCTCTTTTATCCTTTGAGTGGGTATTCCAACGGATTTTATGACACCTTTTTTCAGGTCTAATCTACCGTTGTGCGGGTCATGAAGAACTCTTCTTGCGACATCTATTGCCATTGCATTAATTGTGAAATCCCTACGTTCCAAATCCTTACTCAATGATGAGACAAGCTCTACGTGGTCAGGCCTTCTTCCATCTGAATATCCACTTTCTGAACGTAATGTAGTAGCCTCATAATTCTGCTTAGAGCCCCTTAGAGTCACGCAGCCAAAATCTAAACCGGTTGGGATCGAATTGGGAAAAATTTTCATCATTTCTTGTGGTGAAAAATCCACTGCAAGGTCAAAATCCTTCACTTTTTGTCCTAGCATCGAATCTCTGACGCAACCGCCCACTAGCCAGACTCCTCCGCCCTCAGTGGCTATTTTATTCAATATCTCAATGAGGTCATTTGGAAGGTTTTTGACAAAATCTTGGCTGTTTAATGGCAAATCCAAACCTGGTAAATCAGCCGGGTTGCCCTCAATCAACAAGTAATCGCCTCTGTATGGACTGAAGCAGATGCTAACTAAGGCTTATTGCATAGAATTCTGTGGTAAATGCATGGATGGCGAGTACAATATCGAGACCATCCGAGTAGATTTTCTAAAAACCCATGAGGAAATCAAGAGCAAGAAAGTTGTGAAATTATTTGAAATGACTCAAAAATGGGGTGCTCAAAGGAAACCTGTAATCATTGATTCTTCTACTGGAGTAATCCTCGATGGGCATCACAGGTATGCGGTTGCTGTACAATTAAATCTGGAAAAAATCGCCGTAATCAGGGTAGATTACATCGATGATGATAAAATAAAAGTAGAATCAAGAAATCAAAATAAACCATTCAGTAATTCTAAATCCGAGGTAATCAAGATGGGTTTATCGGAACAAAATTACCCGGCAAAAACAACAAAACACATCTTTGATTTTGAAGTACCAGATATTTGGATTAATCTTGAGGAGCTTAGTTGACTTGTTTTGATGCTATTGCATATTGCCATTTAGAATTGCCATTGCCAACCATTTTGGCAGCGATAATAGGTTGTCCAGTGCAATTACAGGTGACTTCTCTGTACACTCCTTCTCTTGATATACCCATCATCACTTCTTCTCCAATTTTTCCCTTCAGAGATAGTTCTAGTGATTGCTTATTTGTAACCCTCAGTCCATCCACATGAATAATTTCATCACCGGGCATCAAGGTTGATCTAGATGGTGAATTGTCGAGATGTGATGAAACCTTGACTTGGTTATCTTTTATTGAAATATTGACACCAAGCCAACCAGATTTTTCATCTAGAATCGAATCCTCTTTCTTTTTGTCTGCCTCTAACTTTATTCCAAAGTTATTCATAGCGGATAATATATCAGGGCTGCCTCTTTCGTACATCAAAGAATCAAGTAATTTCCCTAATCTAGAACAGCCTGGTAAAGATGTCAATTCTTTTCTTATTATCTTCCTGTTGATTCCTCTTTGTTTAGGGTCTTTAGCCTCAATAGTATGCTTTCTATAGAGATTAGACATCAAATCATCTACCCCTATTTTCCCTTTTGTTCTCTTTCGCATTTCTGAATCAAGGACAAAAATTGCCAATTCACCTTCTAAGTAGTAATTAATTTGGCGCTCACTAGAAAACTCATGCCTTCTATAAAGATGAATCCAAGCGTCATGACTTGATTCAGCTAGTGATTCGTAATTTGCACCATTTCTAGAAAGGTGCCTTTTGTACTTCCTGGTGAAATCTTTGCGATACTGCTCTTCATCCCATGCGCCAGAGCGCAAGCAAATGATGTCGCCCATCCAAGATGTGCCTCCCTCAAACCACCAAAGAAGATCTGAGTTCACTTCCCTTTGAAGATCGTAATCAAGGAAATTTTTGGGTCTTAATCTCTTTACATTCCATTGATGTAAGTATTCATGCGAAAATAAGGATATAAGGTCTAAATATTCTGATTTATTTCCCTTCATTAGACTCTTCCTAGGCATCATTGAGGTTTGTGAATCTTCATGTTCAAGACCGCCTCTTGAAGAGTTGGTGAAATGTAATACTGTGATGTATTCCTTCCAATCAGGTATCCCGAATAATGCGTTGTGTTCTTTGATTATTTTAGTCGCATCTTCGATGAACTTATCCACCATTTCTTTGTCAAAATCATAACCACCACTATCCCACAATTTTAGGATATGATTTCTCCCATCTACCTCCCAAGCGATGGACTCATTGGAATTCGCTTCCAAAATAGAATCGAGGAAACGGTCTCTGTTTTCGCTAACGTATGACCACTCCTTTTCATCACCGTTTTCTTCAACTTCTAACAAATTCATTTGGGTAACTGCTTCCCATTCTTTAGGCAAACTCGCACTAAAGTAAATTGAATTGTCTTTCCATGATTTGTCAATACCCCGTGTTGGAAGCAAGAAGGTGAAAGGGGGCATCATGTGTAAATGAGAATTATCCAGATGAGTTGAACGAACGGTCATTTCTCTGCAAATTATTTCCCATGAAATGTCAATAAAATCTAGACCTTTAATGTCATTTATGATAACTTTGTCAACCCCGCTTCTAGTGCACTTCAATTTATTTCCATTCTTTGTTGAAGCAATTATCTCGCTAACATATTGCATTGGTTCTCTGATAAAATAAGAACCAGGTATCCAGCGTGGAAATGCCAACTCTAGGATGTTTGAATCAAACTTTCCCTCAATTTTCAAGCCGCAATGAAGATATTGCTCAGCACGGGAAGAAGTGGATATTCTGTACTCGAGTTTTTGGCTCACCATACTCAAATCTCTGCCGAGGCGGTTGAAAGCATATGTGCCTCTTGGACAAGCAAATCATGCTCTTTAGCGGCTAGAATTTTTTCTACAATATTTTGGACGAAGTCATCATTAGGTCTGCCAACTAATGTTTCTACTAGCCTGACGCGTTGTACTATGTCTATTGAAGAGTCAAAAATCAACATCTCCCTGTACTTGTCAAAACCATCACCTTGTTTCCTAACAATCCATCTTGATAACAAATTTTTATCTCCGGAATTATGAATTGACAGAATAGCGGGGTGGTCTGAAGTATCACAATATTTTGACAAGAGGCTAAGGAATTCTTTCTGTTCTTTTGTATTTAAATGAAGAGTTGCTTTCCCCACCCTAGAATCTTTATTCTTCAATAAGATCGGAACTAACTCAATTTTTCCAACTTCTCTTTTCATTGTTTCATCTAATTCATTATCTGTTAATGCAACATTTCTCTTATTGAGCTCTCTTATGCAGTTTTTGAAAACAATATCATCATCATCGGCAAGCATTTTTTTTACATCTTTGTCATTCAGCGATGGACTACTAACTACTTCTCTCCTGACGATAGAATTTTGATGGTTAGTTAAGTCTGTATTCAATTCACTAGTTCCTTTCTTTGCTATGTACATAGCAGCGAATTTTACAGCGGAAATGTCATTGGATTCGATTAACTTCATGGCTTGTTTTGTACAATCAGTATTCATTTTTTCAAGAATCGTTGATGCAGTTCTATTTGCTTCAACCCTAGTTGACTCAATCAATGGGTCCAAAGAAGATGCTTCTTGGTATGGCGCCCAATTTCGATAGGCTTCGAGTGCTTTGCCTCTAAACCAAGGGTCCTCATCACTCAACATTGCTTCAAATGCATGTAGATTATCAGGGTCATTTGCTTCGAACAATACTCTGATTGCTCGTCTTCTGTGACGAATGTCTTTATGCTTTAATTTTGCAATTGCACTTTGTATTCCTGCAGAAATTCTACCACCCCTCGAAGTCAAAATCTTTTCCGCCGGGGTTCTGTATTTCAGGATTTAAGAGGCGAGAAAAGAAAGGCCAGATTGGCAAAATATAAGCAGCATTGTCAACTAAAATATTGACGAATGGATGATTTTTTTCATCCAGGGCAGGCGACATGTCTAGGGGGAGATTTCTGACATCAACTACTAAATCGGTCAATTTGCAAATGTGATGGTCATCCAGTTGACCTAGTTGTTCCATAATGTCAACAGTAATCTCTAGAATATCAGAGAATTCCCAAGGTGAAATTGGAGATATGCTCGAGTCTAATACATCTAGAGGACCGAAACATACGGGTCCAAGATTGGTTGAAACAGTTCCTTGTGAGGTGACTTCTACTTTCATCAGATCTTGTCTTCGTGTATTTCCTACTGGTGCGATAATTTTCGATCCAACTTCCAGAGATTCAATTAGCCAAGAGGGTATTTCGTCTATTTGTCCAGTTATGAGAACCCTATCGGGATTCCTAGGAAAGTGCTCTGGTTTTGAATTTGAGTTTGAAAAAAGTTTGATTTTTATTGTCGGCCATCCGGATAGGGAATTTATTGAATGCTGATAAACTTCATCATTTTGTTCAAATAAGTGAACTTCGCCTTTCTGATCAATAATTTTTGCAATTAAACCAGCAATATATCCTCCTTTCGATCCTAACTGGCAGACTTCATGCCCATTCTCCAAGTCAAGCTCAGAAAGGAGCGTGGTTATCATATGAGGTGCTGAAATAGATTTTTTTGCACCATTTTTACATTTTATGAATTGAACTGGAAAATCGTGATAAAAAGCCTCTGAATTTGGGCAGAATTGTTCTACTGGCAAGTCAAGCATGGCTTCTTTGACTTTTTTTGGGATTAGGAAGCCACTTCTAGCAAGCCTCCGAAGCAGGTCTTGCATCTCTCCCATGACAAGGGTAATCTTTCCTCACTCAAAAGGTCGTTCATGATTACTTTTGTTTTTTCTGAGCAGTAGTTAGATTTTCTTCATAGTACGAGATTACATCTTCACTCGATGAAATCATCAAAGAGTTCTCATCTACGAGGGAATCTTCGTTTTCATTCTGGATGTTTGATTTAATTTCATCCCACATTTTTTCAAACTCTTTGTCATGGATATAATCTGAATTTTCTGCATCAGTTTGTACTTGGTTAATCATTTCGCTGATAACTTTTGGAGAAGTATAATTCGATTCCAAAGCAGAGAATGCCTCGTCTGCTAAAATAGCACTAATTCTGGTAAGATGTTCACTTACTGTTGCACGTGCTAGGTTCAACTCAACCGCTAGTTCCCCAACTCTTGTTCTCCGAGGATAATCCCAATATCCTGCTCTGTATGCGTGCAATGCGATTGCAAGTTGCTTTTCATTGAGTGGAGATGCCGACTCGTTTGCATAATCTAGTTTTGAAACTTGGATGCTGTCGGGTTTGGCATATGCTTTGATGAAGGTATGTAGCAGCGAGATCTTCATCCTACTTCCTCGAATTTTGTACGTTAATGCGTTTTGAGTAAGTTTGGAGCCAGCGATTGTTGATGTTCCACCAGTTCTGGAATTCATATTTGAGACGGGATGATCCAATTTTAGTTTAAGCAAATAATTTCCATTTGTTGTGTTTGGTTCTTGGATGACCTCTAGAACTTTGATGTAGTAGAGGTTGTTTAATTCCTCAGGTTCTTGATTTTCAAGGAACTTAGCCTCTGCAAGAATAACAACATTACGCGGCGTTCTTCGAATATATGACAGAAAAGTGATTTCTTCCAGAATATCCAGTAGAGGGGCGAGGTCTGTTCTTTCCAAAGCAGGTCTTGACCAGGTAAATTTGACCTGCCTCATACAGTTGAGGGCATAAAATCCGATAATAAATTTTTACCAGTATCTTTCTACAGCCAGGTATCTAATATAAACTGGATTGAAAATAAAATAAGCCCGGTGATTACAATAAACGTTATGTTTCTTCTCCTATTTCTGACCTTATCCGATTCCAAGGCACAGACTTCAATCGATTTTGAAAATGATTTAATTTCAAAACTCTCTGATTCAATTTCCTTTAGCCTGTTTAGGACATTTGTTCTTAGTTTCTGGTGCTCATCACTAGAATGTCCAACTATGTACCTCACCGGATGATTTGCGTAAAGGTGAAGGGTTCTTTCTAGAATTTCCATGGAATGACTTGAATTTCGCAGGTCTATTGCTAGTCTAACTTTCTCGTCTCGTACGTGGCTTAGGAATCTCCATCTACCTCTGCCTTCTTCGTATCTGGACAGAGTTTTAGATAATTCGGAGAGATTTATTTCCATTCTATCACCTCTTACAATTTTCTTTTTCCACAAGAATGGAGTCAGGAAAAATCCACACAACACGGTTGCATAGAGCAATATATTCCCATGCCTCTCAAGATTCATAGGATCTGAAAGTACGGAAAATGTAGAACCCGCTAGACCCACATAAATGCCTACGACTATGGAAGAAGCAATTGCCTTACCCAGGCTCACTCTTTCCTCTTCCATGGAGGGCGCTGGAATCTCATTCAAATTATTCTATCGCGACTAATCTCTATTAGCCTAGGTTTATTGGGGGATATATGAAGAATGGGAGGGAAGAGAGGGACCGAGAACTAAAGGTTAGTAACTGGGTTTTGGGTGTTTCCTTATTTTTCTTCATTTCATTTTTCCTGGCACCTGCCTTAGTAGCACAGGGAACGATAACTGATTTAGAGGGCAGGGCAAATGCAATTGATTTTGCAAGCGAGGATGGAAGATACGGTTACGGCAATCAACACGGGGATGAAAACAGGACATTCGTTTGGACAGAACTAAACTTCTATTCTGCTTTCATCTACGCATTTGGAGATTTTAATTGCCACAACAAAGCCGAGCGTTCCTGGGATATTAACGGAAATCAAATGCCGGTTTGCACTCGGGACCTAGGCATATTCTTGGGAGTAGCAATCGGAGGAACTGTGTTTAGACAAAGGGGATTTAACCGTTGGACAGTCAAGGATTCTGTATTATCCATATTCAAGGAATCTTTCTTGGATAAAATATACGCAAAAGGCTGGCGTAACTACCTCTTTTTTGGTTGTGCTCTACTGACCATTCTTCCTTTAGCCATCGATGGATTTACACAATTATTGACCTCGTATGAATCTAACAATCCATTGAGGATAGCAACAGGATTACCATTTGGATTTGGACTTGGAATATTGATCGCTGGAATGTACTCTGCTAGACCGAATCTTTTCTCTAATGTTTCACAAGTAAAGTTGCCAGCTGGGATTAGATTTGAACTTCTAAAGAATGAAGAGTGAATCACTCACGAGAATATATTTAATCAAGAAGTGGTAAATCAAACCGCTTGAATTTTCAAAGCAGATACTGAAAGTATAAGTCAGATTTCATCAATCATCTTGAAATATCCAGATAATACCTCAACATAATTTCGTTTTACACCACCTGTCCACTCCACTTTGAACCTTAGCCTGATGATGTCGTATTTCTCACCATTAACCTTGCAAGAGATTGTGATTTTTGGTATGGATAGACCTTCGTTACTCCTTGGTTTAGATAACTCGTATTTTGCCGAAAATTCGTGCTGTTTTCCTTCTAATTTCTGCTTAATTTGTTTATAATTAATCTGTTTTACACCATTGCTGATGTCTAGGATAATCAGTTCCTTGCCCCTAGTTGAAAGCTCAACAAGTGAATCTGATAGGACCTCGTAATAATTGTTTACTTTGAAAGCCTTGTTAAGTTCCTTACACATCGATTCGTATACCTTTTTTACATATTCCACATAGTTATCCTTGGCATTTATATTGGAAGGTTGTTTTATTTTTTGTAACTCTCTAATGACAACATTTTTTTCAACAAATGCTTCAAAAAATTTCTCTTTATTTTTTGGGTCGTTAAGTTTTTTGAGATAATCGTATCCTCCCATCTGTGAAAATTGTCCGTGACCGCCTTTAATCGAAAATAACATTACATTATCTTTCCCTTTTTTTAAACAAACATCTTCTTTTTTCACCTTTTGGTTGGATAACCCGTCAGCAACGACTTCTGTATATTCAAGTTCCTTGAATCCTTCTAGAAACTTATGAATACTTTTCAGAGCAACTTCTCTTTCTTTTTTCGCAAATTTTTCCCATTGATTCAAGCGCTCAATCTTGACACCGGAATAATTACTCGATGCCAGATTTATGCTTAATTTGATTTTATCACCTTTGGGGCAAGTTTCTTCATGTTCAATTGGCTTACCTTTTGTCCTTCTATCAGGTAATTTATTATCAATGAATTCTTCTATTTCTTTCACTTTTGGATTCTTCCCCAAAACCTTTCTTAAGAATAGAGCAATTGCGAACAAGGCTTCCTTAACATCCCCTAAATTATACGGTTTCCTTCTTCCATCTATGGATCCTTCACCCTCCTTTACTGTTAATTTGAAACCTTGGGATTCAATTTCCTCAAGAAGTTGGTGTATTGGTTTTTTGACTATGCGGCAAACGTCCTGGTTAATTTTCACTTGCCTCCCTGGTTTTTGCTTATCATCAAGAATCAAGTACGCCTTTTTATCCATATTTTGAATCCATTTACGCAATTTTTCTATTTCCTCTTTTGCAGTTTTAGAATAATTTGTTCCCTTAATGTGTTTCTTCTTTTGTAACTTAATCGAGAACCCCATACTATATTGCCTATGTTATACGATATTTGAATCCTTTTAAGGGCAGCGTTTTTCCATCATCTATACGAAAATTACCGGCTGGGATTAGATTTGAACTTCTCAAGAATGAAGAGTGAATCACTCAGGTGGCTGTAGTTTCCACCATATTGAGAGTTCCTCAGGACTTTGTGGTACAGGGCAGTTAACATGTCCACTGCTAAGAATATTCAATCTAAGTTTGATATTTTCAAAAGCAAGTTTTAGTTTTGGAGACAGTGACTTTTCTTCACCCAAGAGGAAAATGTCTTCGATAGCCTCTTCCCAGTTCGAGTCCTTGTTTGCCTTTCTCCAGGATGAGAGTTCTCTGCGTATAGGCCACAATGCAATTGCTAATCTACCATATCCTAATTTTTGATCTCTTAGCTTGAACATTTGTCCCTCAGAAAAAGGAACATGATTTTGCTGTTTGAATATCCAGTTTTCCGAAATTAGCCATCTTACCAAACGCTGAGTATGTCTTTGAGTAACATTTCTTATGGGTCCAAAGGAATTGTGCAATCTTGGGATTTCACAAGATCCAGACATCAAAGAAAGGGTTCCGATTACTGACCAAGCGGAGCGTGCAAGAGGATTTGCAGGGACATCGGAATCTTTAGCGCTCTTCACGGGCCATGAATTCTCAGCCATCCTCAACCAATCTGAGGGTGATTTTCCATCTAGCCAACCTTGGTGAATTGGTTCGAATTCACCAGGTGCTCCCGGTAATCTTTGTTGTTTTTTCATGTCCCTGAGTAGGGATTCAATCAAACTCTGATCTACCTTGTCTGAGTCAACATTCAGAGGTTCTGGTCTTTGGTTGAAAAATGTCCTAAGAGCCTTCTTTAGAGATTTTTTCAAATCATCTAAGCCTCCTTCGTTCAGCACAGGTCCTATGATAGTGCATTTGTCAAATGGTTTTGGATTTGGTATTTCTCCTCCAAGTAATTTCCCAAATCCGTCTCTAATTCTTTTTTGAATTTCGGTTGTTTCAAAATATTCTTGTTTAGCATTTGCCATTCTGAGAGTTCCGGATTGTATTCTCTTCATTGCCTTTTCAGGGTCACAATCAATCCATAGGACGAGGTCTGGAATGGCAGCGGCAGCATTCATTTTCGCAACCCTTTCAAGGCCTAAATCTCCTACAAATCCTTGGTAGATTAACGATGAATGAATATTCCTATCAGAAATTACTAAACCACCACTTTCAAGAATTGGGATTACCCATGTGTGGCTATGGTCAAGCCTATCTGCTGCAAAAAGACCAGCTTCCTGCAATGGGGTTTTGTCGCCTTTTTGAACGGATTCAAGTGCTAACTTTCCAAGTTTAGAATGCCTTCTTGGCTCATGAGTAATGTGTATGCTAGGGAATGGAAACTCTCTCGCAATTTCGCCTAGCAGTCGAACCGCTTCGCCCTTGCCTGAACCATCCCCTCCCTCAACAGAGATAAGATACATTTCAAGCCACCAAATCCTCAAATTGCTTTTTACTGAATATCAGAATAATCATGCCAAGGAGAATCAGAGCAGGTCCGAAAATGATTAACCCTCTACTGAATAGAGCCAGACCAGCAAGGTATTGTGTTCTTCTATATTTTTTCCCTCTTGATGCCTCAATAGATGCTTGCACGCCAATGAGACCAAAGAAAACAGTGAAAATTCCGATCGCAGAAGATAAGAAAACTGCATTCTCGACACTCCACCCTTCATCAGTTGACTTTTCTCCCTCGATTACAGTTCCTTCACCAAGTGCGAGTGTAATGACACGCTCACCTGCTTCTCCAGGATTGACATACCTCTCAACAGTTTGATACCCATCTTTGCTTACACGCAGAATACTCTCTTCGGTGCTAACTTGATTAAATCTGTAAAATCCATTCTCATCTGTAATAGTACTCCTTATCTCTGTCATCGTTTCAGGATCTAACAGTTCTACTAGGGCCCCCTCGATTGAATCACCAGTATCTGCTTCCCAAACATCTCCAGCGTAGTCCACAGCCGAACTTTCCTCGAAGAGTGAGGTGTTTAGGAGGTCTGCAGGATTACCTGTCATAAGGAGTGCTCCTGAAATTATTCCGAGTATTGATCCAGTAAGAATTAGTAAAGACGCAAGGCTCCTGAGCCTTTTTAGGTCCGAAGTGGCAATCATGTCTTGTGCTTCTTCCACCTTTTTAGTGGCAATTGTCACTGCCTCTTTCACCGTCTCGGAATCGATTAGCATGTCAGCAGATTCTTGAACAAACCTCGCTTGTTCAATTATGCTAGATTCCTTTCTTTTTTTACCAGATTTTTCGATTAAAGTAGCCTCAACCTCTGATTCTTCCTGAGATAATTTACTTGCAACTCTTGACCTGAGAGCAGCCAGTCTTTTCTCCCTATCATCAGCCATCATATCACCGGGTTATGTTCTGCCAGGTCGTGCGCGGTAAAGGACTTGTTCCTACTTCGTCCGCGGTCGGGAGGCTAGTTCAATGCTCTTAATTATCCTGATCGAAACTACAATTCCAATGATTAATATTATCTGGCTAGTAATGACTATTTTTTCAAATGCTGAAAACATTCTACTCTCAATAATTTCTTCTTCAGTGTTATTGGTTGTGCTATTCACAATTTCAATAAAAGAAGGTTGGTAATCTATCCAACTACCTGATCGCAGCCCTAACTCCACAATTTTCCCAGCCTTTCCTAGAGACTCTGCTGAAATTTTGTCTAATGTATCATTGGTTGTATGGAAGTATCCACCCAAGATAGTTTCATCACCGTAATTTACATCAATTATGTCAATTGCTGGAATTCCAACATTTGTAGCACTAACATGGTCATCCTGTATCCAAACTGGGACTTTGTTTAGGTTGTAAACATCAGTACCTTGCTCTCCAAGGCAATCCAACTCTCCCTCGACGAAGCCAAGAGCAGTTGATATGTTTAGCATTGTATCCCAAAGGATAGGGGTGCTCAACATCTCTTTCCTGAAATTAAAGTCTACATCGCCTACCATGTCAAGTAAAATGAATGCAGAAATTGTATCGATTTCCTCTTGCGTAAGGTTCGCTGCCCATGCTTTTGAGCCGAGCATGCTCGGAGTAACTCCTTGGTCTTCGGCATCAAAAAGAATTAACCAGACATCATGAGATAGATTCATATTTGGAATAATAGGGAGTAATTCGAACAAAACACCAACACCACTTGCTCCGTCGTTTGCACCATCAATAGGATTGTCTCTAAGGTCAGGGTTCTCGTCTCTTTCTGCCCTGTCTCTTGAATCGTAATGGGCAGCAATTATTACTACTTCTCCAGTTGAACTTTCGGGAGAGTATTTTGCGATTAAGTTAGTAGCATTCATGCCATCTACATAGTGGGAAGGTGTTGAAACTTCATATCCTGTTGCATTTTCTGAGAATGAATTGATTAGTTTGGCGCTAGCTTCGGAGCCTGGAATTCTGTAGCCTAATTCGACTTGAAAAGTAGCATAATCCATTGACTGGTTGCCTTCGAATACCAATTCGTCATAATGTTGGCATACTTCTTCAAGTGTTTTCAAGTTTGAAACTTGGACAATTTCTGTCTCTGCTGATGCCATGGTCGAATTGGCAAGTAAAATCAAAGAATATAGAATTGCAATCATCCACTTGCGCACCATATCCTACCACCTCTGTATGATGCGAAATCTAACTACGCTTAAATACCTCATCTCGATGGTTTTTCTATTGGCTTTGTAAAAAGCAAAACAGGTGACTCAAATGTCGGAACCATGTACTAAAAAAACACTCATTTCCTCTTCGCTTGTTCTGCTATTTTTGATATCAGTTTTATCTCCGCTTGCAGCAGCAAATCCAGAAGAAACTCAAGAAGTTGAACAAATAAATGTGAACGCTGATGCAAAGATTGTCGCAGACATAGCAGATTTCCAGGTCAATGAAGGATATTCCTATCTATTCATGGATGAAGAAACCCCAGTTGTTTCTGCAACATCTTTCATGAAAAAATCATGGATAGATGCGGGAAGACCATACTTAGAGGGTCATCCGTCAACTTTGGAAGAGGATGTAACCAGCGGCAGAGCAGCAGGTAGGTCCTGCAACTCATACAATACCGGGGATACTTTGACTGCGCCAACCTCGGGGGGTAGCGTTGATGTATATGTGGCAAAAACAACCACAACAGTTGCATTCCTGGTTCAAACGGGAAGAACTCTCTCAAGTACAGTACTTCAGAATTTAGCCTCGACTTGGGACCAGACGATCTATCCAACTCTTACCACTTATTACGGCAAAGATTACCAAGATGGAAGAGGAGTTGCTCCTCCGGATGTTGATGGAAACTGCCAGGTTGAAATCGTGATTTATGACATAGATGGTGCTTACAACATAGGCGGTTATTTTGCCCCAGGTCTTGCAAGTCAGAGAGAAATTGTGTTTGTTGATTATGCTGACATAACACTTTCATGGGGCAAATCGATTATTGCTCACGAGTTACAACACCTGCTTCACAATGCACAGGATCCATACGAAAATTTGTGGGTAGATGAAGGAAATGCAGATGTTGCAATCTACTTGTGTTTCGGAGCAGACTCCACCTTAAGGGGGCACGTCAATGGCTGGACATCGGCACCCGAATTGTCGGTGCGATGGTGGAATCAAAGAAATGCAGATTACGGTGCAGGTTTCATGATGATGATGTACCTTGTTGACCAGTTAGGTGGCGGTCCTGCAATGAGGCAACTTGTTCAAGATTCTTCTACCGGCGGCGTGGGGGTTAGAAACCTTGCAATAGCACCTCCAAATGGACAAGGCGGTAAAATCGGCTCTAACATGAACGATGTGTTTGCTAACTTCTCTATTGCTGCAACACTTGATTCCGATCAAGGTATTTACGGATACGCAAACTTAGACCTTCGAGACACTTGCTCTGGTGCTGTTTTCTGTAAGGCTCAACCTGCTGCGACTAATTCCAATTGGGCAACTCCTTATTCTTCAACAGGTCATCAAACCGAAGCATGGGGAATTCGCTCGTTCAAGTTCACACCAGGAGGTGCTTCACCAGCACCCCTGACAATGAGGCTTACCACAGATGTTGCTGGCTTCGATGGAGTACTTGTCACAAAATCCATGACTGATGGATTGTACAGCGTCACCGACTTAACTTTCCAAGGAACAACAGCAACCGCTTTAGTGCCAGGGTTTGGTAATCTGACAGACGAAGTTTGGGCTATAACATGGTATGCCAGTTCTGTAGCGGACTGTGATTACACATCATGCGGAAATTCATATCCGCAGGGAACTATTGATATCGAAGCAGCTAGAATAACTTCTCCTGCGAGTATAAACTTCAACACTACCACTCTCACAGATAGAGATGGTGATGGTCTTGACGACACAGCAGAAGTTGGTTTTGATGTCACCTCGAATGCATTCTTCGAGGATTTGGATACAGAAATATCTGTGTTGGACTCCTCCGGAAACATGGTTGATTCCATAACCACTAGAATAACTGCTGGGGGAGGTGTTGCAGCACCATATTCAATCTTCTTCACCCCAAACATGGATGATCAATATTCGTTTAATTTCAAGCTTAAGAATGTATTAGGAGAGCAGATAGATGAGTTGACTTCTGCACCACAATTACTATCCAACATGAGGCCAGTTTCCAACGGTACAGTCTCAACTAACCTCTCCCTTACATGGGAGAAAATAACTTTCAGCGGAGATGGATTTGACGCATGGGGATTGTCCCTGACCAACAATTCCTTACCATATCTGGATTCACCTGTCGCTTATGCATGGGATTTTGGAGATAATCAAACCTCCAGTCTAAAATCACCAACTAGGCATTACGAGGAAATCGGAGTTTACAATGCTACGCTAAGGGTAAGAGATACTGGTGGACTCTGGTCTGAAACTGATATTTTTGAAATGGTCTTGTTTGACGATACTATACCTAATCCAATAGTGACAGTAAATGATCAATTCGTGGCTAATGAAATCAGTGTTTTAACCGGTCAAAGAATCCTATTTTCAGCAGCAAGAACCACTGATAACGTGCCAGTAACAAATCTAAACTTCACATGGGACTGGGGAGACGGCTCAAGCGTTGGAGGAATAGGCGCATACACTGCTTATCACTCATGGGATTCAATCGATGCTCAAAATGTAACATACAATCTTACGCTAACAGTCAGCGATGGAATCAATATCGCAGTCAAGAATATACTGGTGCAGGTTAACAACAGGCTTCCAGTGCAAGTATTCAATGATGTCTTAGAAACTACCACCTATGCTCCTCTTCAAGTCCCTGTCATCTTCGAAGATATCGATGGCGAGATTGAATCATGGTCCTGGTCATTCCCCGGAGGGGTCAATCTCGATGGGATTGGTGTAGGAAGAGATAGTGAATTTGGGCTTGTCTCTTCGACCAACGAATTCCCTACTCCTGCGTGGAACACACCTGGTAACAAAACCATCACTCTAACAGTTACAGACGACGACGGTGGTTCTTCCGTTGCAAATCTTCTGGTAATTGTTAGAAATCAATTACCTGTAGCCGACTTCTCGGTTAGGGAAAGTGCCTCTGCTGTAGGTCAATTCATCGACGTAAGGTCTGAGGATTTGCAAGTTGATACTCAATATGTCTTTGATGGAAGAGCTTCTTTCGACCCAGATGGGACTCTTGGTGATTTCAATGATCTAATTTTCACTTGGGGCTTCCCAGATGGAAATGATACCGATAGCGTACAGCCAAGATATACCTTCGGTGAGCCTGGAGTTTACAGAGTAAACCTTACTGTAACCGATGAGCAGGGTGAGCAAAGCATAACTCGAACCATGATAATTAGGGTAGCAAACCCTCTACCTATTGCAAATGCAAGAATTGTTGAAGGTTGGATTGATGATTCATTGATCACCGTTGATTCAGATTTCAACCGCTCGGCATTGCCTGATGTGTTCAAGAGAGTTTTTGATGATGATGGAAACACCCATGCTGCACCTGGTACATTGCTCTATTTCGACTCCTCTGGTACAAGGGATGGTGACAGGAAATATGAAGGCAAATTTGTTCCCCTAGAACAATCTTCTCCTGACTGGAACGGTATTGTACAATACTCCTGGGACTTTGGCGATGGCTCTCCAATTAGCAACGAACCTTTCCCGTGGCATTCATATGAGAGACCTGGAGAATATTCTGTCTCCTTAACAGTTAGAGATTCTTACGGGACAGGAGATGTAACAAGGGTATTTTTGATGGTAATAATCGATTATGCTCCAGAGATTAACGGACTTGATATTCCTTCTGAAATTTACGAAGGTATCCAATATGCACTTGACGCAAACGTGTCCGATTATGAATCTGAAAATGAGATTGGGCTTTGTCTGGATGATGATGTTGATGACGGCTCAGATGTAGACTGTGATCAGGTACTGGCCACTGAGGTAAGTGTGAGATGGGAATTGGACTTAACCAACGACACAAACCAAAATAACATTCCTGATGATGATTGGAAAGACCCTGTGAGCGGTCAAGTTGCTAAGGTCAAAATGATATGGATGACTCCCGGAAAAAGAGATATTAAAATCGAAGTTTGTGATTCACTAAATCAATGCGTAACGATGACTGAGACAGTATCAGTTCTTCCAGAGGAACTCGCACCTCCTTCATTAAGCGATTACACTCTTGAGGATTGGAGTGCGTGGTTCAAGAGAACTGGGACCGATGCCTTGCTATTCCTTGCTTTGGTTATGGTTGCTCTGATACTGGGTTATTTCGTCATGAGGGCTCCAACAGATTCAGAACTTGATGCAATGGAAGCCGAGGCCGTGTACGATGACTTGGAAGTTGTTGAGGGGGCTAAAGGACTGGTCAGCATCGACGATCACACGCCACCGCCAACTCCTAAGATTTTAACAAAAGATGAGCGGACAAATTCCGAGAGTGGATATGTAAGACCGGTTCGAAGGGGATAATCCGGACTCAGATTTTTAGGGCAGTTTGTTGTGGGTATTGATATGAAGAGCACAAGATTTGGAGTGCCTTTCGTTCTCACGTTACTCATTTTACTCCCTGCTTTTTTCTCTCAAGGATTTGTCGTGACTAGCGTTTCTGCGAATTCAAACTGCCAAGCAGATACTTCTCCTATTGAATGGAATGAAAGCCTGCAAAGACTTGCAATTACTCCTATGTCTCATTCAAACACATACTACCCATGGGACGATGTGTATTATTACGAAGATGAATACTACCCAGAGCCGAGTTATAATCAACAAAATCTCAACGATTCATTGCACCCTGAAGAGCCATGGATGTACAATAGATGGGGTAGGGTGCCTTCTTTAGACACATTAAGAGATTCCCATTACACCAGCATGCAAATTGGTAATGATTCTGCAGGAGTATTGAAGATGAACCTTTCAAAAGACTACAGGTACGTGATGTGTGTGTCCTTGCAAAAGATCGAAAACAACCAAACCAGTGATGTATCTGCGGATATATACCTCTTCACGAATTCAGAATACAACAAATATGAGCAAGCGTATACAAACGCCCACTCGGAAGATTTGTGGTGGGAAGATTTTGATGAGTCTATTTCTGACATTCCACCTGAGTGGAGAAGATACAATCCATTGGGATGGTCTACGTTTAGAGATGCTCATCAATACGAAGGTGTGGAATCAGCAACTATTACGGTTGCATTAGACAAAGATCCAGTTAGCAATACCCTGTTCAATGGTTTGCAATGGCAAGAATTTTACTTGGTGATAGATAATTGGGACAATGGTCATGAAGGTGATTCTGAACAATCTAATTCGGTGGTTGTAGCAGATGTTACATTCGTGCCTGTCGAGAGGTCTTTTGTAATTCCGCCAATGACTGTATCATTGGTATTTTTATCAACATTTATCGCAATAATGATCGTACCTTTTGTCCTCAACAAGAGATACATGTCGAGTGGTTTAGAGCCGGAACATGTTGAGAGCGATGGAATCATGCCATCCTTAAGTCAACAGCCCGAAATCAACGATGTGAGTTTCAAACAAACCTAAATTCAATACTCGAGAAGCAACCATGCGTCTCTAAGGTCCCTGATGTTAACCAATCCCTCATTCTTCAGAGAGTACTCGTCTCTCATTGTAGCATAAACAAGCGATTGACCAAGTGCTGGAGCATGTAGTCTAACCCAATCTCCACCATTTCCTAGACCCATGATGGAGTGGCTTAGTCCTTCTCCTTTCAAATCTTCAGCGGCATTTACCAGTTGTAGGGCATCTTGTTGTTCATTGATTTTGTAGCAGACCTTGACGATATTTCCTAGTTCGCTAGACTCCTTGATGTGGTTTATGATATCTGCTGCAGTAGGTGTTCCCGAAGTATCGTGATGGGAAGCGATTACAGAGGAATTATTTGACTTAGCTTCCTCAATCAGCGACTTTCTTTCTCCTTCATCAATGGATAGTTCAAGATCTACCCAAGATACTTGATTAGATATTGCTTTTTTAAGAATCTCAATTCTCTGTTCTTCAGTACCAGCGAAATATCCTCCCTCTCTTACAGGTCTAACGGTGAAAATAACGGGAAGGGGTATTTGTTCCTTGAAGGTGGCAATAGCCTCGTCTACTTCAACATCTTCGAAGTTTAGTACCGGCCATTCTGATTGTGGAGGCAGGCTTTCTCTCCTTCTTCCATCTTCATCTTCTGTGACTGTAGGTTCGGGCTTTGAAAGGTACAATCTGTCGAATCTTACCTCAACTAAATCAGCACCAGCTAGATTCGCTCTAGCCGCTTCATCAATCATTTCAATTACCGTGGTTCCGTTCAAGGATACACACACCTTCGGGTCAGCCATGCGTTTGCCGACTTTTGACCCATTCTTAACGCTCACGGCTATGTTTTGATTAGAGAATTCTTGAAAATGAGAAGTTTGGATGTGCAAAAAGTATCAAATTTATGAATAAAATGTGGCAATTTCATCATTACCTTTACAAACCTTATCGGGGGGCTGTAAAGAGTCGGTAAAGGGTAATTTACGGATGGGAGATTTTGGGCGGAGTGTCACATTTTTCAAATAAGAAAAACAGTGAATTTTAGTTTAATTTATAACATCTTGAAAATATAGTTTATCAGCGCTAGGTGGTGGAAGAAATGTCACAAGAATATGACTCAAAAAGTATCCAGGTATTGGAAGGATTGGAGGCTGTAAGGGTCCGTCCTGGAATGTATCTTGGTGACCCGCATGATGGTACTGCTTTGCACCACTGTGTTTGGGAGGTAGTAGACAATTCAGTAGACGAGCATCTTGCTGGACATTGTGCTGTAATTACTGTAACTCTCCACGACGATGGAAGTTTATCGGTCAGAGATGATGGAAGAGGAATACCTACTGGAATTCACGAAGATTTCGGATATTCTGCTGCCCAGGTGATTATGACAAAACTCCATGCAGGAGGAAAATTTGACAACGACTCCTACAAGGTTAGCGGGGGCCTACACGGAGTTGGCGTTTCAGCGGTGAATGCCGTATCTTCGAAGATGGAGATGACCATCTTTAGAAATGGCAAAGAGCATTACCAAGTCTATGAAAGAGGAGTTCCACAAGAAGACCTGAAAATAGTTGGTGATTCTGACCAATCAGGTACAGTGATACGATTTAAACCAGATTTGGGTATATTTACTGACATTACTGAATTTGATTACGATACAATAAATTTGAGATTTAGAGAAACTGCATTTCTGAATGCTGGATTGAAAATAGTCTTGATCGATGAAAGAGGCGATGAGTTACACCAAAATGAGCATCATTACGAAGGCGGATTGAAGGAATTCGTTAGGGAGTTGAATAAGAGCAAGGGAGTTTTACATCAAAATGTTATCCACATTATGGGTGAAAAAGAAGTTGAAGATACCGGTTCTATCGAAATAGAAGTTGCTCTACAGTGGTCGGATGCTTACAGCCAAACAATTCATTGTTACACAAACATAATTCGAAATTCAGATGGGGGTACTCACCTAACCGGTCTTCGTGGTGCTCTTACCAGAGTAATCAATAGCTATGCAAATGAAAAGAAATTACTCAAATCCACTGGCAACCTAAGTGGAGATGATGTCAGAGAGGGGCTTTCCGCAATAGTATCGGTAAAACATCCCGATCCATCATTCTCCTCTCAAACCAAGGACAAATTAGTCTCAAGCGATGTAACAAGCGTGGTTGAATCAATTGTTAACGAAAAATTAGGAGAATTCTTCGAAGAGAACCCCAGTGTTGCAAGAGAGATTATCGAAAAGGCAATTCTTGCTAACAAAGCCAAAGAAGCAGCAAAGAAAGCAAGAGATTTGACTAGAAGAAAAGGTGTTCTCGAAGGTGGTGGATTGCCAGGAAAACTCGCTGACTGCCAATCTAGGAAGCCTGAGGAATGCGAGATATATCTTGTTGAGGGTGATTCTGCGGGTGGTTCAGCAAAGACAGGAAGAGATAGGAGGGTTCAAGCAATTCTTCCCCTCAGAGGTAAGATTTTGAATGTTGAAAGACAAATGGGCAATATCGCAAAGGTATTCCAAAACAACGAGATTCAGACAATGATTCGGGCATTTGGTGCAGGAGTTGGAAATGATGAAGATGACGAAGGTGCTTTTGATCCTTCCAAACTCAGATATAGCAGAATTATTCTAATGACTGACGCAGATGTCGACGGTGCACACATCCGTACCCTTATGCTGACTTTCTTGTGGAGATTTATGCGCAGGGCAATTACTGAAGGTCATGTATACATTGCTCAGCCACCTTTGTATCAACTTACAAAGGGTAGAATTAGCAAGTACGCTTATACTGATGATCAAAGGGATGAGATTTTGGATGAATTTAGGAAGGATAACCCCGATGCAAAAATCGGGATTCAGAGATATAAGGGTCTGGGTGAGATGAACCCAGAGCAACTTTGGGATACTACAATGAATCCCGATACACGTACTATGTTGAGGGTGACAGTGCCTGATGCAGAGATGGCAGACATGCTGTTTGTGACCTTAATGGGAGAGGATGTAGCAGACAGAAGACAATTCATTGAAAAGCACGCTAAGGAGGTGACTAACCTTGACATCTGAGGAAGAAAATAACATAGAAGACGATGCTCCAGCTAGCAATGAGATTATCCTAGCCCAAAGAATTGGAGACGAAATGAAAACGGCATACATCAATTATGCGATGTCAGTTATTATCGGTAGAGCATTACCAGATGCTAGAGATGGTTTGAAACCTGTACACAGAAGAGTACTCTACGGAATGTTTGAAGGAGGTCACACCTCAGAAAAGAAATTCAGTAAATCTGCGAGATCTGTTGGTGAGGTGATGGGTAAGTATCACCCGCATGGTGACCAGTCAATTTACGATACTATGGTAAGGATGGCTCAGGATTTCTCACTTCGATATCCATTGATAGATGGTCAAGGTAACTTCGGTTCTATAGATGGAGATCCTCCGGCTGCTATGAGATACACTGAGTCCAGGTTGGATAAAATTTCCAAGCATATGTTGGATGATATCAAGAAAAACACAGTAGATTTCCAGCCAAATTTCGATGATACAGAACAAGAGCCAAGTGTCCTTCCGTCAAGACTTCCCAATCTGTTATTGAACGGAAGTGATGGAATTGCAGTAGGTATGGCTACAAAGATTCCACCTCATAATTTGAATGAGGTATCATCAGCGATAAATTTCCATGTACAAACAATACTGGAAGGAAATGTAAGTGACGATGGAACTCCATTGATTGAAATCGCTGAGTACATGGAGCACATCAAAGGACCAGATTTCCCAACAGGCGCTAAGATTTTTGGAATTGACGGCATAGAAGACATGTACAAGACAGGTAACGGAAAATTCCATGTTAGAGCAGACTGTGAAGTGGTAGATGATGATAGAGGTTCATCGATTGTAATCAATGCAATCCCATACCAAGTCAAGAAATCAGCATTGCTTGAGCAAATCGCTGGATTAGTCAGCAAAGAAACCGTTATTGGAATTAGAGATATCCGTGATGAATCCAGCAAAGAGGGTATCAGGGTGGTAATCGAGGTTAAGAATAATGCCGATCCGTATGCTGTGTTAAATCAACTCTATTCTTCCAGTAGGCTACAAGAGTCCTACAGTGCAAATATGATGGGAATCATAGATGGGAAGCCAGTACAGATGACCCTTCCAGTTATTCTACAAACCTATGTCAAACACAGGGAACAAGTAATTTTGCGAAGAGCTGAGTTCGAGCTTGAAAAAGCAGAGACAAGGGCACACATACTCGAAGGTCTTGTCAAGGCACAAGATAGGATTGATGATGTGGTTGCTGCAGGTAAAGCCAGCGAATCAAGAGAGCATTTCGAATCTGTATTGCAAGGTAAACAAACAATTTCAGGCATTGCAGCATTTGATTTCTCTGTTGCTCAATCCAAGGCAATAGCGGAAAGAAGGCTCTTCCAATTGTCTAAGTTAAATGTCAAAGAAGTAACTGATGAACTTGACAAACTCAAGATAGAAATCGCTGACTTGAAGGACATTATCGGTTCAAGAACAAGAAGGCTTAACATTCTGCTTGAGGAGTTGAACGAGGTTGTAGCAAAGCATGGGGACGAGCGAAGGACATCGATCGATCCAAACCCATTGAATATGGATAGGGAAGATTTGGTTGAGGAAAGACCGATTGTAATCACATTGTCAGAAAACAACTACATCAGGCACATGCCTGTTGATACCTTCAGAGTACAAAACCGTGGAGGAAAGGGAATGAAAGGTGTCACCACCAAGGAAGAGGATAATCCATTGCTGATAATTACCTGCTTCAGTAAGGACAGATTATTCATTTTTACAGATCAAGGAAGAGTGTACGGTTTGAAGGCTTGGGAGACTCCTATGGCTTCAAGGACTTCAAAGGGCACTCACATCAAAAATTTGCTTGAGGGAATGAGGGAAGATGAAAAAATAGTCAGTATTCTTCCGATTTCAAAGTCAAGGATTGAGGAACCAGAAGGATTTAGTCTGGTGTTTGCAACAGAAAAGGGGCTTGTAAAGAGAACTAAACTTTCAGAGTATGTTAGGATAAACAGGAACGGTAAGTATGCAATCAAGTTCAAGATTGAAAACGATTCTCTAGTCGGTGTAAGGCTCAGTGATGAAGAAAGTGACGTTGTACTGATTACTTCTGTAGGAAGAGCAAATAGATTCTCTGCGGATAGAATCCGAAGCACTGGAAGGGTATCCTCTGGAATTTGGGGAGTAAGATGTGGTGAGAGATACGAGAAGGAAGGAGGATCAGTTGTTGGTCTTATTGTTACTTCAGAATTCGATAACCAAATTTTGACTATAACTCAAAATGGAATGGCTAAGCGTTCAAAACTGGGTTCGGGCTCTAAGATATTGATTGAGGACGAGAATGGAAATCCAGTTCTAGATGATGAGGGAGAGCAAAAATCAGAGACAGATGGATATCGTAGAACCTCTCCTGGTGGAGTCGGTGTTAAGACAATGAAGATTGATGATGGTGATTCCATAGTAAGCGTCAGGCAAATACCAAATGAGCAAGACAATATTTTCCTACTAACAGAGAAAGGCATGATGATTAGAGTCGAGGCTGAAAGCAGTAAGTTAACCTCCGGTAGAGTCACAAGGGGTACACGACTGATGGAGCTAAGAAGCAGAGATAAATCTTCTATTGAAGACCGAATAATTTTCGCTGCTCGTTTGCCTGCCGAACTACTAACAGTAGATGGTGAAGAGGAAGAAAGTGCTACTTCAGACGGTGAAGAGGAAGAATGATTGTCATTCATTTTAGTCGATGAGTTAAAACTCAATGGCTTACCATCCCAATTTACTGGCACTTGCGTCGTAGGTGATGTTATGAAAGAGACAGAGTTAATCTATGATTGGAATACAGTAGAGTATGAACTAACTAGAAACCCTGCAAATCATCCTCACGATATATGGTTTGACGACGAAACATTGCGCGATGGATTACAAAGCCCTAGTGCAAGAAATCCAACAATTGAACAAAAATTGGAGTTACTTGACTATATGGAGAAGTTAGGAATTCAGAAGGTCGATTTGGGACTTCCTGGAGCTGGCCCATTCCACATTGAACACATTGATGCTATGCTCGAGCACATCACTTCCAATGATTACAAAATTAGACCAGGATGTGCCGTTAGAACCCTGGTAGGTGATATCGAACCGATCGTGGATTTGATGGCAAAACATGAGATTGAAATCCAGGCGAGTGCTTTTTTGGGAACCAGCCCAATAAGGCAATATTCCGAAGGCTGGACGCTTGAGAAGTTACTCTCAACAATGGAAAAAGCAGTTTCTTTTGCAGTTGATAATGGGATACCTGTAATGTTTGTAACTGAAGATACTACAAGGTCAAATCCTAAGGATATTATCACAATTTACCAACGTGCTCTTGACTTGGGTGCTGATAGACTTGCGATTTGTGACACATGTGGGCATGTTGCACCAAATGGAGTAAAGAAATTGCTAAATTTCGTGGATGAAGAAGTGATTAAGGACGGCGGATATCAAAGAAATAAAATTGAGATTAATTGGCACGGACATCAAGATAGAGGTCTGGGTGTAATCAACAATCTTGCCGCGTACGAAGCAGGTGCCGATTGTATTCACGGTACTGCCTTAGGTCTAGGAGAAAGAGCAGGAAATGCGCCTCTTGATCAAACTCTTGTCAATCTCAAGTTGATGGGTGCAATCGATAATGACCTTACTTTGTTAAATGAATATATGCAAAAAGCCCACGAATTTACGGAAGTTCCTCTTCCAAGAAATTATCCAGTATTTGGCGAAGATGCGTTTGAAACTGGTACCGGAGTGCATGCCAGTGCGGTGATTAAGGCAATGAAGAAGGGAGATCACTGGCTAGCAGACAGAGTCTATTCTGGTGTACCGGCAGGAGACTTTGGAATGCAGCAAAAAATTAGGATTGGACATATGGCAGGACGTTCCAACATTATTTGGTGGTTAGAGCAAAGAGGATACGAAGTCTCTGATGAATTAGTCAACCATCTCTTTGAGGTTGCAAAGAGTCAAAGACGATTAATGGATGATGAGGAAGTAGTCAGTGCAATCAATGCATTTAAGTGAATTCAATTTTCTTCTTCAAAGTCAACTAACTCATCTGCAGTTTGTTCACCAAGCCATTCATTGACCCAACCCCCATCGTCAGAAATATGTCCTGAGCCAACTACCTCGACTTCATCAACATCAACTTCTTCACGCCAGATGATTTCATCTTGAGATCCGGATATAATGAATCGTCCTTCTGAGTCTATCTTATCTTCAAATAAGCCAAGATGCTTTGAAATCGGTAGAAAATGTGCTACCGGCATCCCTGCGGTCACGAACGGGTTAATTGCGCTAGAAATCATCAATCCATCCTCTGGTGCTAATATCTCAACCACTTGTCCAGGATGAGCAGGATCTGCAAGAGTTGCGATAATGTCTCCTTCTCTCATAATCGAGCCACATTTGACGTGCATGTCTAACAAACCTCCATGATCTGTTCTAATCCAAGTCGTACCGCTGGCAAGCAGACGGAATTTAGGACGCCTTGGCTTTCCTGTAATCATTTTCAATGAGCGAAGACTGTTGATGATCCCATTGATTGCTATCTGTACGCACTCGTGATCTATTGTATCTGCACCGCCGCCTTCGAAGGTTATGCACGGTATGTCAGCCTGAACACAATTTCTTCTAAGCGATCCTTTTGGTGGTGTGGAGTCAAGAATTACCTCGATTCCAAAGGTTTTAGCTAACAAATTAGATTCTGGATGTGCTAAATCAGCTCGAATCTGAGGCATATTTGTCCTGCCTTTAGCAGCGGAATGCAAATCGATAATTCCGTCAACTTGTGAAAAGATATGGTTCCAAAGCCTATTTGCAACCCTTCTAGTTGTACTTCCTTTTGGATTTCCTGGGAATTGACGGTTTAAGTCTCTACCATCTGGGAAGTATCTCAACTTCCTTTGGTAACCAGGGGTATTTACAACAGGGATTACGATAATTGTACCAGTTACTTGTTCAGGATCAAGTGGCTTATTTTCTCCGAGTAATGTTGGAGAAAGCAAGTGAGTGCATGCGCTTGGACCAACTAATTCATCTCCATGGATTCCTCCAATTACGCATACTCTAGGACCGGGCCGTCTGCCGTGTATAACCGTCACAGGAATAGGCCAAGAATCCCCAATTGTAACTTCCAAAAGAGGGAAATCTATTGTTCTAAATGTCCCCGGTTCTACCTTCTTTCGCTGGAATGTAAATGATTTCCATTCTGCACCTTTATCCCATTCAGGATGAGGTTCTCGTTCGTGGTCGGCTAATGCCTTCTCAATCATTTTCCTTCTTTTTTGAGGAATTTCATGAGCAAGTCTGACCTTCTTCTTTGAGGTCTTCTTGCCTGCCATGGATTGGACAGATAGTGTTGATTCATGAAGTATTGTAACGGAAATTAAGAAGTGTCTATTAAGTTTGGTAGTTTTATGCCGAGCCAAAGTGTTCAAAATGAGTACGCTCCAAATTCAATCTGTTTTGGCTGTGGTCCAGCTAATCCGGATGGGTTGCAGATTAAGTCTAAGAGAATTGATGGTGGATTAATTCTACATTTTACTCCAAGTGAGGAACATCAAGCATTTCCTGGAATGATTAATGGTGGAATAATTGGCTCATTGATGGATTGTCATGGTAATTGGGCTGCAGCAATTGCTTTGATGGAGGCAAGGGGTGAGGAGCATCCTCCTTGCACGGTCACTGCAAATTATTCCATCAAGTTGAGAAGACCGACTCCTTTTGGCGTAGAATTAGAGGTAATTGCTAAAGCGATTGAAATTGATGGGGATAAATGTAAAGTTGAGATGACTCTAACTGCCGAAGGCAAAGTTTGTGCGATCGGAGAAGGCCTTTTTGTTGCCGTTAAAGAAGGACATCCGGCATACCATCGATGGCATTGAGGATTAATATGGCTAGACCTAGTGAAACTCAAACTCAACTTTTACTGAGAAGTAAAGCAAGAGTAATCAATAGAATGAAAGAATTTGATGCTTGGGTTTCCCTGCCTTTCCTTTCACTGCTCTCTGTAGAACTAGGCGTTCTGCGTAAATCTGCAATCAGGAGACATGGTGCCACTAGATGGAAATACGGAACAAATTTCTCTAAGGGGATATTTTCCAACCCCGATGTTGTTGATATTCATCCTGAATTACTAAATGATCAATGGCGAGATTATCTTGATTTTGTTATGTATCATGAATTCATTCACTGCATGGGATTCAAAAATCACGACTCAGATTTTAGAAGCCTAGAATCTCTATGGGGCTTTGATTTCGGAAGAGCAAAACAATTTTCAGAGCATCTATCATTTGTAAGAGCAAAATATGTTTGGAAATGCCCAAACTGTGAGAATAAATATCCAAGATCTAGGAGATCTAATGGAAGGTACTTGTGTAGAGATTGTAAGACCATTTTGATAGATGAAGAAAATTAATTTGTGTGGTCAAAAGAAGGCAAATGATTCAAAGGATAAACGAAATAGGTCCATGCATGCAAAGAACAGTATTGGTTATGCTAATACTATTCTGCATCACTCCTTTGTCTTCGGTATCCGGAAACATCACAAGTTCAGATGATGGTGGATTGCTATACCTCTCCTGTTTAGAAGATAACAGGTGCGAACTGACACCTGTTCCAATGGGAGAGGAAGTTGTAGGAGATTTTGTCCAAGCAACACCTGCTAACCCACAAATAGTCGTCCTAGAATATGAAATGAAACCAGCCCAAAGTCATCTCGCCCTTCTTGGTGAACAGTTGTTACAGATGGAGATTGATTTGAGAGTTAACATAGAAAACTTGGGTTACTATAGACCAGAGTTAGACATAACTCTGATAATCGCTGAGAGCAATACCAATTGGAATGTGCAATCCGAACAGATTCCTTCTACAACAGAGCCTGGAAAAATTAGTCTCGAAAACGAAGATTTGAATTTTCAAGGTGATAGGATAATATGGCCAAATGAGGTGATAAAACTAATTCTACGATTCGAGGTTGATAGACCTGCAAACTGGGAGATGCATATGAGGGGAGCCTCACTAATGCGCTTAGAATCAGATTGGTCAGCAGATATTGAAGGCAGTGATGTGGATGAGCCAAGTGGTGATTTGAATCCCGTTAGTACCTTGTTTGAGGATATACACTACGGGGCGTTAGTTGGAAATGATAGAGATTGTTGGACATTCGAAATTGAAACTCATGAGATTGTCAGGATAATTTTCAATTGGGATTCAGTTCCAATAGAACTTGAGCAATCACAAGGAAGACCAGATTTAGTCACACCTTCTGGTAGGATGGCACCTGCTCCCGAAATTTCTCGTTCAGAGGATTCAGGAAGGATTACAACAACTTACCAATGGAGGGCTTTGCCTCTGGGAGAATATGATTTCTGCATCGGAGGCGCTCCAGGAAAGTTCCAAACCTATCGTTGGTCCGGAATATTATCCTTTGAGGGGCTTGGTCCTGTGGATCCATCTGGATTTACTGGAGATGCGAGTTTCCCAGCAGGAACAGCGTATCTGGGTAACGAAAATAGAATGGAAGAATTAACTGAAAGCAATGCAAGATTGTTATTTATTCCAATCCTAATATCATTCTATCTGTTATTTGAATTAGTCAAATTATCGACTTCTAGACTTATGCGCTTTGGGTTTGTAGTGCCCGGATTGGTTCTTCTATTGGTAGGCGGAGTGGTTCATCCACTAGTCTTCATTAGTTCAGAATCCATATCTGAATCGGAGGTGGATTTGGACACACTAATCGAAATGAGGATTGATCAACTTTGGGATGTATCTCATCCGATGACTCCAGAGTCAACACTACTAATTCACTCGGGGGCAAGTTTCGGAATATTGGATGGTGAGAGAGTTAAGCTTAATCTCAAAGTTGATGGGGCAAGCCAATTAGATGACGGAAGATGGCAACTCTATATGTCGGAATTAGAAAATATAAGAATTGATGATCTAATTTTTGCAAAAATAGCTGAAGAGGGTGCTGATATCGATTCTGACGGATTACTAGGAGAGCACTCAGTGAAGTTCACTCTCCTAGCAGGCAGGTCGCTACTTCTTGATTTACTCCTCCTTGAGGCACTACTTGTTGTCGACCAGTTGCCTCAGTCAAGTGTAGTGCACGTTGATTTAGACATGAAGTCAACATCTTTTGGGGGTTCATACCAAGCGCCAGTTTGGGCGACTAGACCTGAAATTATTCCAGAAACAGAGTGGTCTTTACTACAAGCATCGCTCTATCCTGAAAGAATTGCTGTAACGCTTTGCGATTGTGACCTTGACCTATTAGATGTAAGATTCACGCCAAGCAATAGATTTGATTCAAGAGATATACCCGAAGGAATTGAAATATTCTCATCTAGCGGTTTAGTGGAATACCCTGTTTTAATTTCGCTAATCGGCTGCTTACTTGCGGCTGTGGGTGTCAGTGGAGAATGGAAGAGAAGAATCGCAGCAAGAAAACTTGCTCAGAATTTTCTAGTAACTTGACTACTTACTTTTGTTTTCTTTTGCTGCTTCCGAGATAGCCTGTGCTTCTTCATCAGATAATCCGATTACAGATTGAATTTGCTTTAGTTCAGCTAATTCTTCCTCAGTAATCACCCCATCTTCCCATGCTGCCTCGTACTCTTTGAAAAGGAACTCCTTGTAAGAGGATGGATCTCTCAAGACATCTCTGATTAAAGCGTGGTCAACACCACCAGTTGCAGCCTCCTCCATCATTGCAATACTCCTTCGAATATCCTTTACGACCATGTCTTTCATTCCATGACCTGCCCAGATAATTCCTGCAGAAAAGACGGCTGCTGCGAACCATTGCATCACCTCAGCGTCAACGATATCTCCGGGATTGAACATGTGAAATAATCCAAGCACCATCATTGCTCCGCCGGCAAAAACTTCTACCCAGTCATTGATATCTGCTTCTTCATCGAACACTGAAAGCCTTTCTTCGACTAGTGTTCTATCATCACTTGCCATGTTACACCCACACAAGAACAGTATTTTGAGGGTGTCGGATTAAAAAATCGTATGAAAGACCTTTTGTTCCTCTGCCAGTAGTGACAGAACATGGAGGGCGAATCTTTGGCTATATCCAGTCTAGATTTGCCAGATGCAGCGCAAGAATTTATCCAAAATGAACTCGGTATCAAGAACCTCTATCCTCCCCAATCAGAGGCTATGAAATCAATATTCTCCAACAAAAATTTGGTCCTGGCAATACCGACTGCATCAGGAAAATCAATGGTGGCATACATTGCTATAATCAACCAACTACTGAATGAAAAACCTGGTACTAAAGCGGTTTATGTTGTTCCACTAAAGGCACTTGCAAGTGAAAAATTCGAAGATTTATCAGAGATTGCCGCAGTTTTAGGATTAGAAGTAGGGCTGGGAGTTGGTGATTCTTCATCTGAACTAAAGAATATCAAATCATGTGATATTCTAGTTTGTACTTCTGAGAAACTTGATGCTATAATGAGGAATCAAAGTGAAGTCGTCTCAAATGTGAGCATTGTAGTAAGTGATGAATTTCATTTACTCAATGATCCAAGCAGAGGTCCTACCTTGGAGATTAACCTAACAAAATTACGTCACTATAGACCTGAAGCACAAATAATCGCCTTGTCAGCCACCGTTGGAAATACTAAACAACTCGCTAAATGGCTCAATGCAGATTTAGTCCAATCAGAGTGGAGACCTGTAACTCTAGAATATTCAACATTACACGACTCTCACTTAGAGCCACGCAGGTGCATAAGCGGTTCAATCAATCCCGGTAAAGAACTTTCTATGCCTCGCTCTATAGAGGGTCCAAAATCTCATCCAGCTGCTGCAGTTTTGGATGATACCATCGATGAAAACGGTCAGTTGTTGGTTTTCGTATCAACTCGCAGGTCAGCTGTCTCCGAGGCTACAAAATTATCAAAACGTCTGAAAAAGAAGTTGGCTAAATTGGACCCAGAGCGATTGTTAGAATTGCAAGACCTTTCTTTGAAACTTAGCGGAAGGTCTCAATCTAGCCTCGCCACTAAATTGGCTGAATGCATTGAAGGAGGAGTTGCATTCCATCATGCTGGTCTAACAAATGCTCAGCGGAAGTTGATCGAGGATTCCTTCAAGAGTCGAATTTTGACTTGCCTAGTTGCTACGCCTACATTGGCTGCAGGAGTTAATCTACCAGCAAGAAGGGTCCTTGTGAGGGATGTAAAGAGGTGGAGTGACGGTATGAATAGACCACTCCCAATAATGGAAGTTAGGCAGATGCTTGGAAGGGCAGGTCGTCCCAAATACGATTCAAGGGGCGAGGCTTGGTTATTGTGTAAGGGAGGAGATGGGTTTGAACTTGCTGACTCAATTAGTGATCACTATTTCTTTGGCGAAGTAGAGAATGTGATTTCTAAATTATCGAGTGATTCTGCGATGAGAATGCATTTGCTGAGTTTAATTTCCACAGGTGGAATCACTCATCGAGGAGACATTGATGCGTTCTTCTCTGCTACTTTTTTAGCGATGGATTACCCTAAAGATGAATTGAATGATAAGATAAGGTCAATTCTCAAATGGTTGGAAACTGAGAGATTTATCTTTAGGAAAGGTGTAGACGAGAATTGGATTGACAGATCAGAGAAAATTGAAACAGAACATGAGGACTGGGATGATTCAAAACCATCTTGGTTGATGGCTGCTGAATCAATTGATGGTTTGGATTATCTTGACCAGGGCAGGGAAGTAAAAAGTAAGTCAAACCCTTCAAATTTCGGCTTGGGTTTCTCCCCTGCAACAAGCATAACCGAGGGGCATACCATCTACGTCACCCATGATGATGATCCTGCTACAGAGTATGAGGCAACACGCATGGGAGAGGTAATTTCTCAGATGTATCTTGACCCAATGAGTGCTTCTATCATTCGAACAGGTTTGCGAAGAGCAGTCCGTAGAATAGTGAGAAATTCCTCAGAAGTCAGGGATTTTTCTCTTCTGCATCTCGTGTGCTCAACTCCAGATTTTGTACCCTTATTTCCGAAAACAGAAGACATGAAAGATGGTTCATTGGTATGGATGAAATATGCAAATGAGAACGAATTTTTGTTGATTGATTCAGATTACCATGAGAGAATATTTGAATCACAGTTGGGGCTGATCAAATCAGCTCTCTTAATCGATTATTGGACAGAAGAATCAACTTTGAGAGATATCGAAAAAGACCTAGACGTTATGCCAGGGGATGTCAATCAAAAAACAGACATCGCACAGTGGTTATTGGCTGCATCCAGAAACGTATTGTTGTATGATGATGTTTTTGCTGAACAGCACATGTGGGCACTAGCTGAACTTTCTACAAAACTTGAGACTTTAAGAGATAGAGTCAGGCATGGATGTAAAGAAGATTTACTTGGTCTTGTGAGAGTAAAACATCTTGGCCGAGCAAGAGCTAGAGAACTCGCAAAAATCAACATAAGAACTCCTGAGGATTTTTACAATATGTCTGCAAAACAGAGGCAAGAGGTCGTTTCATGGCGCGGTTGGGGTCCTGTTTTGTACGACAAAATATACTCCGAGGTGGAAAAAGTGTCAAAAAATTCAATCAAAAAATCAAAGTTCATTGATGATGACACTCCCCTTGAAGGGGAGATGGACTGATGTCAAAGTTTGCTCATTTTGCTTGGAAAAGTAAGGGTCCAGTCTCAGTTCAGAAGTTTCTTAAAATCAGACCTAATTCACGAGTTTGTTTATTGGCAAAACATGCGCTTGTTAGCGAGAATCAATTGACCCTAGCAGCTACTAAGGCACACAGAAATTTTGCTCAAGGAGTTAACAGGGCAAGAGAACTCGACACGGAGATGATTCGAATAATTTCAGGCACTCACAATATTTCTATGGCGTTTAAGAGAGCTGGCCTCACCGATGAATGTAGAACCGGTTGGATAGTCTTCCTCGATGATGAAATTGACGCAAAATTGTCTTCAAGAGAGATTTTCGAACAATTGGAAATGGAAGCCGATGACCACATGTACGATTTAAATTTTGAAAACTTGAAAAAGTTAGGCATTGAGGCAATCTCAGACATGGAAGAGTCAAAGTTTGAGGACATTGTGTTGGGGCATGTAGCAGGTTCAGATTTGGATTATTAGGTGGTTGAATATGGTAGTAAAGAGAATTAATGGGCAAGATCTTAGGAGAAGTAAGATTCTAGATCGAGATAAAATATCAAAATCATTGGAACAAGCAACCTCATTTGGAGCATCTTATGCAGAGTTAAGACTTGTCTCCTCAAATTCCACAAGCATGGCTTTGAAGGACGGACAACTCGAAAAATCCATTCCCGCAAATGATGTAGCAGCGACTCTTCGAATACTTGCTGATGGTTCATGGGGAGTTTACTCAACTACTGACCTAGATTCAATTGCTAACGCTATCGAGTCCACAACCAAACTCGCAAAATCAGTAGCATCTAGAAGGGCAAAAGGCGACTCGCCAATAACACTTGCAGAGGTTCCAATCATCAATGATGAAATTCATTGGAAAACACAGCGTGATAATTTGGATTTGGAATTTGATCAGAGGCTTGAATTTTTGAAAGAACTTGATTCTGCAGTTTCAGATGATGATAGAATAGTTTCCTCTAGGTCAGGATGGAGCGATGAGCACATCCATACTGAATTGTTAACAAGTGAAGGAATGGACAGAACTTGGTCCTTCCAAAGGACTCTAATCAACACAATGGCTACAGCAAGGGATGGCTCAGATTTAGTATCATACCGAACTAGAGCAGGTGGTGAAGGCGGATGGGATGTCATAGAGGCAGTTGATTTGCAAGATATCGGCGAATCTGCCAAGAAATCAGCAATTCGATTGTTATCTGCGCAAAGAGCACCGAGTGGAACAATGCCTTTAATCGCAGATCCAGATTTGACAGGAGTGTACATACACGAAGCATTAGGTCATCCATGTGAAGCAGATCTAGTTGCTAGCGGGGATTCGTGCCTAGCTGGTAAATTAGGAGAAAAGATAGGCAATGATATCGTTACTGTAAGCGATGATCCAACCATTAGAGGTGGATATGGGGCTTATCCAATCGATGATGAGGGAGTGGATGTCCGAGAGAAGAAACTCATAGTAAACGGTGTACTCAAAGAATATCTAAATCACCGACAGACTGCTGCTGAATTCGGATTGGAGCCAAACGGAGGAGCAAGGGCACAAGATGGATTACATCACCCTCTAGTTAGGATGTCAAATACCGTAATTCATGGAGGCTCCTATGACACTCTAGAAGACCTTGCTGAAGACATTCAATATGGAGTCTATGCTTGTGGCTCAAGAGGAGGGCAAGTTGATACAGGCAGAGGATCCTTCCAATTTGCTGCTCAAGAAGCATGGTTGATTGAAAATGGGAAAATAACAACCCCTCTGAAGGATGTAAGCGTTTCTGGAATGACATTAGAGATTTTGAAAAACGTAAATGGTCTAACTAAAGAGGCAAATCTTGCAGGTCCTGGTTTTTGTGGGAAAGGTCAAACTGTACCTGTAGGAGATGGTGGACCGATTATGCGAATATCCGATGCTCTTGTAGGGTGATATCATGATACCAGATGACATTACTGAAAATCTTGACAATAAAACTCGCGAGATTGCTAAAGTCTGTAAATCCCTAAATATCTCTCAGTGGGAAATTATTGCTGAGCAATCTTATGGCTATGAACTCGACATTGAGGCAGGTAAAATCACAATGGCATCCGGAGGTGGTGCAGGTGGTTTTGGAATCAGAATCATCAACGATGGTAAGTATGCCTATACATATGTAAACTCCCTTTCAGGTATAGAAAAAGCACTCCTAGAGGCAAAGAAAATTTGTGATGTTTCACCAAGCATTGATGGATTTGAGTTACCTTCAAACTCTGATGCGACAGAAGTCAAAGGAATGTATGACAAGTCAATCCTTTCAGTTGAACCCGAGTTCCTCCTTTCACAAGGTGATGATTTAATTTCACATGTTGGCTCTTTAGATTCTGAGGCTAAGGTTACTGGAGGAGGAATCGGTGTGGGAGTTACTGCTTCTCAAATTTTGAGCAGTGAGGGAATTGATCAGGCTGGGCTAAAATCATCGCATGGATTGGGAGTACAGGTTAGTATCGACAAAGATGAGAAAATAACTTCTTCTTGGCAAAGTTACAGTCAATCAGGTTTGATTGATTTTATTCCAAAGGAAATTGATGAAGCCGTTCATTGGGCAAGAGTAACACGTAATGTGGTAGAAGTTGACAAAGGTGCCGTAGATGGAAAGGTTGTGATGAATGGTGGTGCTTTTACCCCTCTATTCTCAATGGTAGTCCCATCTGCTATTGCCGGAGAGAAATATTACAACAAGGAGTCTTTATGGTCTGGAAAAATTGGAACTCGAGTAATCTCTGAGGAGTTGACCATTATGGATAATCCTCATCTCGAGGGCGGAAAAGCAAGTGCTGGGAGAGACGCCGAAGGAGTTCCAACTAATGTTAGGTCACTAGTTTCTAACGGCATTCTCGAACAAGTTAATTGGTCTGTAAGAGATTCTGCAAAAGCAGTTCAACAAGGTCTTGTGGAAAGTGCTAGTACCACCGGTTCAGCACAGAGAGGTGGTTACCAATCAGTCCCTTACACAGGAAACACGAATATGTTCATAACCTCAAAAAGAGGGAATAACTCGACTGAAGAATTACTATCCAAAATGGGAGATGGATACATTGTTAACTCTGTAATGGGAGCCCACACTGCAAATCCTACGAGTGGGGATTTCTCGGTCACAACTTCCTCAATTTTGAAGGTAGAAGAGGGTGAAGTGGTTGGTGCCTTGAAGCAAGCGGGAGTCTCCGGAAATATGGCAAAAGCCCTTTCTGGCATAGTCGAATTTGGTGGAGATGTTAGACCTAGAGGGTCATATTCAAGCGGTTCAGTTTACGTTTCGGATGTGTTATTACACGAAGGCGTGAGAATTAACCCTGCTTGAGGTATTTTGATTCAAATACACTCAAGGTCATCATTATAGGGTGCCGACACTCAAGGCATCGATAGGAGGTAATGGGAGTGATATGTCTAAACCAACCAACACAAAAGCCCGCAGCCGAACGACCCACATTTGAATCAGTGGTGATTTCAATTGACTCTTGAAGAGTACAAAGACCACATCGATTTCGTCTTGGAATCATGCCCTGATGCTAAACCAGAAGATATTGCTTCTGAGCTAGCAAGGTACGAGAATGAATTCAAAATTCCTGCACAGGATGCGGTTCATTCCGTAATTAGAAAATTCAAAACGAACGCAGATGTTCCAGTTTCAAAGAGTTCTGGAAGTACATCTAGGACCTCTGCTCCACAAAAGAAAGTAGAGAAATTAGATGAACTCAAGGGAGATGACAAAAACGTAGTTATTGAAGTAAAAATAATTTCCAACTTTTCAAGGGAATCTACAATTCGTGGAGAACTTAGAACAACAGCATACGGATTGCTCGAAGATAAACCATTTGATGAAAATTCAACCTCGACTAGGTGGGAATACAAAGACTGGGGTCCTAACAAGAATGTTAAGCAAGGATCAATCGTTAGACTAGAAGGTGTTTCGGTTAATGAGTACAATGAGAAATTATCACTTAACATTAACCAAAATTGCAATGTTGTTGTTCTCAAAGAGGGAGTCGATACTAGTGTTGAACCAGGAGAGCCAGTGGATATCGCAAAATTACCATCAGATGGTCCAGCATGTGTTGTTGGCAGAATCTTAGCAATGCGAGATGATCAGATACACAGGAAAGACGGTTCAGGCTCTATAGATGTTGTCAGAGGTAAAATTGCAGACTCTAGCGGAACTATTTCATTCCTTTCTTGGGAGCCTATGAGTGTTGAAATTGGACAATTAGTCAAGATAGATAATGCCACTGTGAAGTCCTTTAGAGATACACCAGAAATCAATATTGGAAGGGCAACAAGAGTAGAGCCGTATCACGATGCCTCTTTCTCTGGGGTTGAAGAATTAGAGCAAATGAATCAAATGGATATTTCAAGACTTAGCGATGGGTCAAGAGATGTAAACATCACTGTAGAGATTCACGAATGGGAAAAGAGAACATTTACTCGAGACGGAGTTGAGAAATATCTGTGGTCTGGTAAAATAGCTGACAACACTGGTCAGTGTAGGATGAGCGCATGGCAGGATTTGCCTATTTCAGAAGATGACCTGCCTGTTTGCGTTAAATTATCTGGAGTTAGGGTCAGAGCCTGGCAAGGAATCCCTGATATCACAGTAGATAGAGCCGACCAAGTCGAAGTCTTAGCCGACACTCCTTGGGAAGAGAAAGTTGATTTGAGTAATCAGGAGATTGAAATCAGCGTTTCAGAACTTGCCAGGGGCAGCGGTAGAATCGGTGTGAAGACTCAAGGCGTTTTTGTTTCGATTAGAGACGACTCAGGTGTAATTATGAGATGTCCTGAATGCCGCAGAACTCTCAAAGACGGAGTATGTAGTATACACGGAGCAGTTGAAGGTAACCAGGATATAAGGCTTAGATTTGTTATTGACGATGGCGCAGGTAATGTATCTGTTATCCTAAATAGCGAATGTACTCAAATGCTCTTGGGAATGAATGAAAAGGGCATTCAAGCAAGGGTAGAAGAAATGGGTGATGACGGATTTGTATCAGATCTCAGGAGACAATTTTTTGCTAAAATGTTGAGTGTGTCAGGGCGTTTCTTGAAGGATGAAAATGGTTCGATGTTTATCGCTGACAAAGTTTCTTTGGTTGAGGAGGATGCTGTCATGATGGCTGCTGAAGTTAGAAATACATGGGGGTTGAACTGAGATGCAAGCAAGATCCAGATACGAGCGTAGCGCTTCATTCCACGTTTTTGCAAATGAATTCAGAGCTTCCACCTTGCATGAAAAAGGTCCGGGAGAGTATGATCCATCATACCTCATTAGTCCTCTTGGTGCTAAAATCAACCGCATGGTAGTTTGTGGATTACTTGAAAGATTAGAGCAGAGAGAAATGTCGAATGGTTCGTCTATACTTCAAGGACAAGTCAGAGATTGTTCAGGCGTATTCTTCTTCAGCATAGGTGATTATGCTCCAGATGCGGTTAAAGAGATTGGAAATCAGTGGTTAGAGCAAGTGGAAATAGGCGAAGTCCTGCACGTTGCTATGACAGTTAAGGCAAGATGGTATCAATCTGAAGATGGTGGAATTTTTACTAGCATAAGACCTGAGGAAGTCACAACCATAGAGCCCTCAACTTACGCTCTATGGCTTGCGAGAACAAGTGAAGAAACGATGAAGAGAATAGATTCTTACAATCTTTCATTAGAACTTGAGATTAACCATGATTCTTTTGAACAAGGTGGAATTCCAAATCATCTAATCGATGGATTGCTACAATCAAGGTCACATTATGATAGTGTTGAAGTGGAGTCATTCAAAATGAATGTTTACCAAGCACTGGATATCTGTGAGGGTAATGTTTCAAGCGCAAGAGCAGAGCCACAAATGGTAGAAATGTCAGATTCTGAGGCAATTCAAGCAAGTCCAAGCACTGAAATCGAAAAAGTAATTCTTGAATTGATTGGACAACTCGACCAAGGAAATGGAGTAGACTCTGAAACAATATCCAGAAATCTTGCAGCAAGAGGATACTCTGGAAATGAGGTATACGATATACTTGAATCATTGATTGATGATTCAGGTAAGTTAGTCGAACCAAAGTTTGGATGGTACAAACTGGCATGATAATACACCATTATATTCAAATCCCGTATCAACCCTCAAGTGAATAGGGGAGAGCAGATGGCCGGCATGGATTTCTTTATTCGCCCAGCGAACGCAATGACAAGTGCAGATTGGATTAGGATTGAAAACGCAGACATCTCAGTCAGCATACAAAGAAGGATTACCAGAACGGTAACCAGGGGCGGAGAAGCCGATGATTTGGATGACGAGGGTGCAGAATCCGCTGTTTACACTATCAAGGGACTGATAAATGTCGATGAATACAAGCGTGTCATGAAAATGTTCAGGACTGGGCAACCATTCATTCACGATCCATTTGAAGAAAGAGATGTCAAGACTGTCTTTTCATCAATAAAATACGAAGGCTCCTCAGAAAAGTTTGAGTTTGTCCTGATTGAAGATTTAGCTTGAGGTGAGGATTTGAGGAAGTTAGACGAAGCAAGAGAATTACTCTATGTTATTCGCTCGCTTGATGTTTTAATGTCCTCTGGAGTAGGTCTTGAAGAAGCTCTATTCACAATCGGTAGGGGCGGCTATGGAGTAATTTCAGAGGACTTTGCAGAAGTAATGGAGAAACTCAACAAGGGTAAATCAAGAGGTCTTCCGGCTGAAATTCAGGGTCTTAAAAAGAGAGCCGAGACTGATGGCTACACTAGATTACTCAACACTGTTTATACCAATATAACTCAAAATACAGACATACTTGAGACGCTTAAAAAATTAGGAAATCGTCTTGAAGAAGAGCGTACAACTTCTATGAAAGATTACCAAGAAGCACTCGGTTCATTGCCAGAAACATTACTTTCACTTGGAATGATTAGTCCGATTATATTGTCTGTTCTTGGTGTACTTCCTCAAATATTAGATCAGGATCTATCTGCTTTCCTCAGTCTTCCAGACACTGCAATCATTAACGCAATCGTCAACGGAGGGTTGGTTTTTACTTTGATAGCAATGGCAGGAATTGGCTACAAAGCCCACTCAAAAGACCCGGGGTTGTGATATTTTGGTGGTCTTCAGAATTATTGAATCCTTCAACGATTCTCCACTTGCCCTCTACCTCCTGATTATTGGAATTGCCTGTTCATTTGGTGGAATTCCACCAATGCTTGAGAGAAAAAGGAGACGTTCAATTGAAAATGCCCTACCTGGATTCCTAGAGGCAATGTCTGATGGTGTCGGTGCAGGACTTGGTCTTCAAGAAGTGATGATGGAGCAATCTAGGTTACAAACAGGTCCCTTAGGTAGTCTATTGTCCGAGGCTCTTTCTACAAGTCAAGTGACATCTTTTGATGAGTCACTAAGCGCATTTGCGACATCTTCTAGGTCAGCCCAGGTGCAAAGGGTTACTCAATTAATCCAGACAGCAGTTGAGCACAATGCTCCTCTACAATCAATCCTATTCGATCTTGCTCATGATTACGAGAGGCTAAATGACCTAATCAATGATAGAGAAAAGAATTTGACCGGTATTGCGATGACTATTGTACTGTTTGTAAGTTTAGGCTTGCCCGGTGTAATTGCAGTGATTGTTGGACTATTTGCTCCTGCCTCTCAAGGATTCCAATTGTCTAATTTCAACAATACATTTGCTGCCTTCTTTGGTGTTGCTAGTTTGATTGCAGTTGCAACATCGGCAAGAATGCTAGGTAGATTCAGAGAAAACGCATGGTTTTTCCCATTCTGGTTTGCACTCTCCATGATGCTTTATCATGGAGCGGTTCTGATGATTGGAGGATGAATAAATGGCACAACACATACTAGAACAATACGGACATGTTACAATTTACAAAGAAGACGGTCACCCTGCACCTTACTATCACTATGATGGTCCAATAGAAGCAAATCCGTACGGTGATTTAGCCGCTCTCTTTCAAGATGATCAATTGGAAGAAGTGATGTACAATGGTGGTGCACAATCGGTAAAAGTAGCGCACAGGGAACACGGAATGTGCCAATCAAACATCTGGATTGATGATGAATCTGGATTACAAATAGCCAAGAATATCGCTTCTTACACTAATGTTCCTTTGGGTGATGGTCCTGGTTTAGTTCCAATTTTCGATGGCAGATTGCCAGATGGCTCACGTGTAAATGGAACAATACCTCCAGTTTCTCCCGATGGTCCTACATTGACTATTCGTAAATTCAAAGAAGACCCCCTCACTATGATTAATCTAATCAAGTTCGGAACAGTTAATCTAAGGCTTGCTGCAATGATGTGGGTTTGGATTGAAGGGTTGGATTCAAGGCCTGCAAACTTCGTCATAGCAGGTGGTACTGGTTCTGGTAAAACCACGACTTTGAATTGTTTAGGAATGTATATCCCTTGGGATAGAAGATTGTTAACAGTAGAAGACACTGCTGAATTGCAGGTATACCACGACCACTGGCTAAGGATGGAAACGAGAAGGGAAAGGCCAGATGGAACTCCTGAGGTCGACATGAATGACTGTCTAAAATCAAGCCTAAGAATGAGACCTGACAGAATCATTGTCGGTGAAGTGCGTGGGTCAGAAGCCGCAACTTTGCTTACTGCAATGAACACTGGACACGATGGCTCATTCGGTTCTCTGCACGCAAATACTGCTCAGGAGACTGTTACAAGGATGATTAATCCACCGATGAACGTTCCTCCAATTATGTTAACTGGACTTGATCTAATTATCATTCAAGCAAGACTTCACGTCAATGGAAGAACCGCTAGGAAAATTATCGAAGTTGCAGAAATAGCAGGAATGGAAGGATCTAAGCCTCGTCTGAATGCTATTTGGAAATATAATGCAGCCACAGATAAGATAGAAGAAACGGGAATCCCATCTAAGTTTAGAGAAACAATCTGTAATGCTGCTGGTGTAACTCCTGATTACTTTGAATCTGTTGTCCAAGAAAGAATGGGTATTTTACAACAATTGATTGATAGGGACATCACTGATATCCAATCTGTAACAAAGATAATTCAAAATTACTACTCTCAAAGAGATCATTGAGATCCATTAGGACCCTTCTGGTATTATTCCCAACTCTCTAGAGTTGCGTGTATTTTTTTGATGAACCCCTAGATTTCTCAACAGGATATTTCTTCTTATTTGATTCAATTTTATTCTCAATAAGATCTATGATATCTAAGTTTAGAACACTACACAATCTTAGTGAGTAAATGACTACATCTGCGATTTCATTACCAATGCTCTCTGTTAGAGATTCATCTTTCAAAACCTCCTCAACGCTAGGATTTGTCCATTGTATTGTTTCATTCAATTCAGCTGCTTCAATTGAGATGGATGCTGCTAAATTTTTCACGCTATGAAATTGATTCCAGTCTCGCTGCTCAGTAAATTCGTTGATTTTGGATAATGTTTGCTCAAGTCTGCTTGGAGATTGCACATTACCGCCAATCTATCCAAGCGTAAAACCATTTCAATAAAATAAATGGATTTAGGTTATGATTGTTTGAACCATCTCTACTTTTGGCTTATTTACTATCGCTCTAATTCCAAATATCAAGTACAATAACGCAGGCACAAAATGAAGAGCAACGTACCATAAAAGGTCTGGTCGCGTTGGAACCACGGCAAAAGTTGCTTGGGCTCCCGCAAGAATTGCCAATATTCCGAATACTATTGACCCAGGACGGGTGGCAGGAATGGCGAGTATGATGAAACCAATTATGTAAATTGGAATGCACAGAATTGTTAGCATGCTAGCGCTGAATATACGGCAGGATTCAGTATCGGCACACATAGCACTTACTGGTGCTGGCAGGAAAAGGAGAACTGCAATAAATAGTAGCAAAGCAATACGGATTCTCACATCTTATTGCAGAAAGTTTGCTTTGAAGAAACCATTGGTTGATTGTCAAAAATTATTTCTAAAAACTACTAATCTCTTATAATTCAAAGTAGGTTAAGCCTGTTGATAACATCATCTGCTCTATCAAGACGTGATTTTGCAGATTCAAGATTTGAGAGCCTTTCATCACTATCTACATTCTTTTCATGTTCAATCTTTTCAGGCGATTTGAATTCTTTTACCAGGTCCTGTAGCTCGTTAATTATTGCATCAACCTGTGAATCACTAACCATTATTCCAGGAGCAAGTCTTGGGATTTCACTAGGTGAGATATAACCGAGTTCAGACCCTACTATGCCCGCACAGGCGAGTACTCTGGGTCGCACGTTGTTTGTGTTTACGGCATAGCCTCTATTCTCCAAGAATCGGATCATCAGGGCTTGTTTTGCAGCAGAAAATACTGCTTCGCCATCATCTAGTACCGCTTCAACCAAATCCTCAAAACCTCCCAAGTTCTTTTCCAATTTGTTCAATGTAGTTTGTTCATCCATGCTCAAATGTACAGCACCATGTTGTAAAATTCTGGCAAGCCTTTGTCTTCTTGCAGTAGCAGGATCTTGGAGTGCCTCTGATTCTGAAATGTCTAAATGCAAATCGTACAGAGCATGAATTCTTCCAGAAATTGATGGAATCAATGTATCAAGACCCAAATCTCTCGCTCTCTGCTCAAACTTTACTCTGCCTTTGATTACATCTCCCGCAGTCTCCTGAACGATTTCTGAGACCGAATCTCTGAGTTGTGGTCTGACATTTTCGAAGATTCTGAGATTTTCTCTTTCTCTCCAACTTGATGCAGACTTTTGCACAGAGTCACTTTCTATAGACTTCATCAAGTCCATTTCCTTGAGAGTGTGGTGAATGAATTCTCTGTTATCCTGTGTTGAAACGTCAAAGCCATGGTTGGCAAGGCTATCTATGAATGCCTTGACATCTTCTGCATCTGAAATTTTACCAACTACTAGGAAATCTCTTGCAGCTGCCTTAATTTCTGCAAGCCTTGGCTCCAAATTATCATTTTCAATTGGATTGAGTGGTGCTGGAAGTCCGCTGAATTCCTTAGATTCAATCGTTGTGTTAGTTTCAAGACCAGCGTTCAATGGCTCCTCTAGTAGAGTCCTTATTTCCACTAATTCTTCAGTGCTAGGTGGTTCTAAATCGAACATATCATCGTGCGTTTCTAGTTCAGTTTCTACAACTACCTCTGGAGATATATTTTCCGAAGTTTGAATTGTTTCAGCCGAAACCATCAATTCTGAATCATTTTCTGAGAACGTAGGGATAGAGGGAAGGCTATGCCTATTGCCTCTTTTAAGCGACTTTTTGATCATTCCCCATGCTTTTTCTTCTGAGGATAGAACGCCTGCAACTCTGAACATCAACTCATTTTTATTGCCAGAGAGAGGCAAAGAAAGCGACCTGCACAAAGCATGCAGGTCATCCTTTGTCATCGTCTCTAATTTAGAAACAGTCAGTGCTTTTGGGTCATGGTTCAAATGAAGCCATAATCGCTGTCTTCTGACTCTAATCGATCCTGATTTTTTAATACCAAAAACTCCAAGAATTTCTCCTAACTCAGCATTTTTTATCTCCCTAATGCCGGAATCCGAGAAATCCCAATCATTCAAAATCAAATCTCTAATCAATCTGGCTCTAAGATGTTCGACAGAACCGTTCTTTGGTAGATTGTAGGTTACAGCAATTTGCCTCAAATCATCAAGTTTAGCTTGATATAATTCGTTGAGAAGGTCGATTTTATCGTCCATGCCTATCACCAATAAAACCTGTTTTTCTCAAACAGTATATGTTATTTCGCAAAGATTTTCTCAATATTGCTGCGAAATAGGGGTGATTTTCAACCTCGGAATGAATTTTTCAATTGGAAAATTCAATTTTCATCACTTTCAAATAAATTCATCATTGCAGGTTGTGCACTCATGAACTGTTCATTTTCTTCATCGCTTAATTGAGGGAATTTTCTTGAACTTGGTTCGTGCTCGGATGTCATTGATTTGATTAGAATATTCCACTCTTGAAGCAATCTAATTATTGCCATTGATGAATCTTCGATTGTGGATAATCTCTCACAAGAAGCGGTCCTGGTACCATTTGGATTGAGTGTCTCAATCATCATTTCCACTCTTTTTGCGCTATTGCTTGGCCTCTTGTAGGGGTCTAATACCGATTCGAGAATATGTTCATCGTCGTTTCCTTTTGCCTGACGAATCAATGTCCCAATTTTTCTTTGCTCGATAATTAATCCGGTTATTTCTTTGAGATTATTTGGAAGGGAGTCAAATACTGATTTTTCCAGTCTGTAAGAAAGGCTACTTGCTTCATCAATTAATCCGACCAATTCCTTTACTGGAAAACCAACTCTTGCGATTAGAAGGGTGAAACCACCCATCGGAGGAGGAATGAATCGTTCTCTGGTTGGCTCATCACGTTGAATTCCTAGTGTATGTCTTCTAGGTCTAGGATAGATCAAATCATATGCTCCTCTTGGGGTTACAAAACCATCGATTAGGCCTGATTTCCTGCATTCATCGAGCCATTGCGACTTGTTATCCATAATCTCTGGGATTCCTTCTTGCTTTTCCAGCCATTCTGAATTCTTTATTTCAAGATCACTCCTTGCCCTTTTCATCTGTCTAACAAGTAGCGGATTGTCGATTATGACAAGTGCTCCTTTTTGTAGATACTCTGGTTTATCTTCGCTAATTAGTATCCAAGTAGGCTCTCTCCTTGGCAGGCTTCCCAGGACGACCAAGCCTTGTTTGTCGCATTGCTCCCATTTGCGTGAGGAAATAGCCATCAGATCCAGATTCCCATCTCTCAGCAACGATTCCAAACTCTCAATGTGCGGGATTTCCAGCAATTCACATTCAGGTTTGGACTTATCATTAAGAAATTTAGGTGCTTGTTTCCAAGTTCCGTCGGGTGACTGTGGCAAGATTCCTATCTTCAGTTTTTCAACAACCTCCAAAATCTCACCTCGGCGAGAAGTTCTCGCAGTTCATGGCGGTCGGACACCCGTTAAGAAGGACACCCCTCTGGACAGTTCTGAGGGGACTTAATTTGATTGAATCTGACTTATTGGATTCCATGAAAAATCAAGTTGAGCAATCTCTGCACAATCTAATTCAAGAGCAATTGGAGATGGGGAGCGGCGAAGTAGCAGAATTATGCTCTGAAATCCTGTTAGCAGGAGGAAAAAGGTTCAGACCGTTGTTGATCTTACTTGCATACGGAACATGCGGAGGAAGGGATTTTGATGAAATAATGCCTCTTGCTTGTGCTTTTGAACTGATTCACACAGCCACTTTAGTACACGATGATATCTATGATGGAGCTGATCAAAGGAGAGGAGTTGCGACCATTCACAAGAAAGCAGGACTTGCTAAAGGAGTCATAGCAGGTGATTGGCTATTTACCATGGGCTTCGGACTTGGTGGTAGATATAGCGAAGAAATCGTCGAAATAATGTCAAAGTGTTGTGCGGATATTGCAGTAGCAGAATTCCAACAATTTGACCACATAAACGACTTGGCAACAACACCTGATGATTATTTTCAAATTGTTGAGGGCAAAACTGCAGGTCCTTTTGCAGCAGGCTGTAAAGCAGCCGCTTTAATCGCTGGATGCGATGCCCAGCAAGCCGAAAAAATGTACGAATTTGGATTACAATTGGGGATTGCTTTCCAACTTGTTGATGACTTACTTGATTTGTACGGTGATGACAGACTTGGTAAACCTCGGGGAGTTGATGTCTATGAAGGAAAGATGACGCTGCCAATCATACATGCTTTGACTCTCCTACATGGAGAAAAAAGAGACCAATTATCGGAGATTCTTTCAGATTTTGGTGATGAGAAGTTTACTCAATTAATTGATTTACTGACTCACTCAAAATCTATTCAGTACGCAAAAATTCTAGCATCGACCTATCTTGAGCGTTCAGAGTTTGCGCTGAATGATTTTGAGCAATCTGAGTACAAGGAACTAATGTTGGGAATTGCCGAATTGGTTAATTCCAGAAATTCTTGAGGTGTTTTTTTGGAAGTAGAAACACCCAGGACCCCCTCGAAACCAGAACATCATCAGGTGATAATCATCGGCGCTGGTCCTGGAGGCACTACCTGTGCTAGAAGACTTGCAGAAAAAGGGATAGATGTCCTAATTATTGAGCGTAGAGATGTTATTGGAAATCCTGCACAGTGTGGCGAATGCATTCCAAATTGGGGAGAGGTTATCGGAACTTTCAGAGGAATTGATGATCATGACTGGCTCAAAAAATCATTTGATTTCCCTGATTATCTCAAAAATCACCATCTAGATAACATGAGGGTTTTTCTTCCATCCGGCAAACATTATTCCTTCAAGCTAGATGCATTCGGTGGTCATAGATTGCAATTTGACGGTTATCTCGCTGACTTAGCTGTAGAGGCAGGAGCGAAAATAAAAACAGGAGAGGCCCTGACAAAAATACAGCAAAAAAAGGATGGTACTGAAGTTCTGCACACTTCTCTGAGAAACAAATACACCTTTGATTATTTAATCGATGGCTCCGGTGCTTTAGGTCATGTTGCAAGGCTGAGGGGAAGAGATGAGAAAACTCATCGCCCAAGCGACCAAGTTCCCACCGCTTATGCTCAAGTTACCGGAAATATTCCAGAGACTTTCGATGTATTCCTTGGGTCAGTGGCTCCTATGGGTTATGCTTGGATTATACCTAAAGGACCGAATCTTGCTAATGTTGGATTAGGATCTAGAGGTGGAAAATTAGGAGATAATGTAAAAGAAAAACTTATTGAGTTTTGTGCCCAATTTGATTTCGAAATCTTATCCATTGGAGGAGGCTGGATTCCGATGGGTGGTATGGTAAAACATATGGTTGATGGCAACTCTATCGCCATTGGTGACGCTGCCGGACTTGTCATGCCTAGCAATGGGGGAGGAATTTCTCAAGCAATGATATCTGGTTGTTTTGCTGCTGAATCAATAATTGAGAATTTAGATAATAACTCTCCTCTTACCGGTTATCGCAAAAAGATAGACTCATGCATGAAAGCTCCTTTGCGGAATTCACTAAGGTCGAAAGAAATGGGTTATGCGCTAATGCGTGGTAATTTACTAACAGAAATCATCTTGCGTATATTAGGACCAATCGGTGGGATAAAGAGAGCCATGGAGTGCCATCGTCCACTTTGGTTACTTTGAGAAAATTTAGGTAAAAAAGTGCAAATCAGCCGTTTGATTGAATAACTTTGGCATCATAGGTCTATTCATGGCAAGTGAGCAGTATGATGAACAGGCAGTAAGCCCTGTTATCGCGACTGTCCTTCTGCTTGCAATCACGGTGATTCTTTCAAGCATGGTTTACTTGATGATGACCAATGTACTCCTAGACACTGAAAAAGCAGCACCGCAAGTCACGCATAGCGTCAAAGGTTTGGACAATGGGCACCATGTCGTTAAATTTGTTAGCATAGATCAAAGCCTTGACCCAAGTTCAGTCCAATGGAGACTTATCCCTATGGGGGGAAATATGACTGATTCTGTTTCTGGTACCGTTGCAGATGAGGATGTTTACGGAGTAGTTGGGGCAAATGTTACCTATCACGATAGGGATGCAGGTTATACAGTAAGCGCTGGAGATTACTTTGTCATAAATTCCGAAGAATTAGGTTCTGACAGTGGAGGGTGGCAGTTTACAGTCATAGATTCGGTAAGAAATACCGTACTAATTGACACGACTTTACCCGCAATAGAGTGATTATCCTCCAATATAGGACATCTCTACTTTTTCTGTTGGGTTTTCTGCATCTCTTAATTCGGAGTAACGGTCATCCCTTTGACTCCAAATAGAGGTAATTGCCTGAGAAAGTTGAGCATCAGTTGCGCCCATTCTCAACAAAGAAATTATGTCATGACCTGTATTTGCAAAAAGGCATGTGTAAATTTTACCATCTGCGCTAAGTCTTGCTCTATTACAATCTGAGCAAAATGGGTTGCTTATAGATTCGATAAATCCAACTTGCCATCCATTTTCAAAGGTCCAATCATTGGATACCTGGCCAGGGTGGGAATCCTTTCTACTTTCCAGTTTACCAAACTTCTTACTCATTAAATTCCTCATTTCGCTGCCCGTTAGAACCTCATCAATCCTCCATTCATTCTTGGTTCCAACATCCATGAATTCTATGAACCGAACAGGAATTCCGAGAGGTCCGAAATATTCGACTAAGTCTGTAATTTCATGGTCGTTTTCACCTTTTTTTACAACTGTGTTGATTTTCACGGGTAAGTTACATTCAATCGCAGCCTCAATTCCGTCTAGAACTTCGTTCACTGAATAATTTGAATCAGACATTTTTTTGAACAAATCATCACTAAATGAATCCAGGCTTACGGTAACTCTTGAGAGTCCTGCTTGCGCAAGTTCATGTGCGTATTTTGAAAGTAAAACACCATTTGTAGTGATTGCAATGTCAATAGAATCATCTTGTTCGCGAATCATTTTGATTAATTTTGCTAAGTCTTTTCGCAAAAGTGGTTCTCCTCCTGTGATTCGAATTTTTTTCAATCCCATAGGAATAAGGGTGCGAACAACAACAGAAATTTCTTCATAGGTCAGTATCTGGTTTTTTGGTAGAAAATCAAAATTCTGATACTCTTCCTTAGGCATACAATACGTGCATCTGAAATTACACCGATCAGTTACGCTTATTCTGAGGTCTCGGATGCTTCGCCCGAACTTATCCCTCAGCATACCTACTCCAGTACAAACTAGTTCTTGACATTTACAAGGCTTCATTAGAACGGTGCTATTGGGAAATTTATGCCGTCATGGGTTGAAAGGTGGACCTATGAAGGTAATGGACACATTAAAAATCCAATTAGGTCTGTGGTTTTCAATCCCTTAAAAATCGATCTAGACTTTGTAGACTATCGCCTATCTCCTTCGAAAAGTCACCTGATTAGAGTATTAGGATTGACGTTGCTAACTGGTAAAGAAGTCCTAATTTCGGGCGTTAATGGTGCAGGGTTAGATGCTTTAGCGATGCGTCGCTGCTGTATTCAGATGGGTATGAAAATCATTGATCTTGATGAAGATATGAATGTTTTAAGCAATGGAACAAGGTTTGTACCCCCCCAAAACACATGCTATTGGAAAGCAAGCAGTTCCGGAATCGAAAAACCGATTTCTGTATTGAACGCAGAGAACTCAGGTACTGCCTTGCGCCTTTTGATTGGAATTGCATCTAGTCTCAAATATCCAGTAATGCTGGATGGCGACAACAGTTTGAGAAGCAGACATTCCACTGAGCTACTTGCTGCTTTGTCTCAAGGTAGTGTAAGGATAAGTCATGGAAGAGGAAGCGAAAATCTACCATTGATTGTGGAGGGACCTGCTAATTTTGACGAAATCTCAACTCTTGAATCATCTAAATCAAGCCAATTCATCTCTTCGCTCATCTTTGCTTCTAAAGACATAAAGAAGCAAACGGAGATAAAATTAGTTGGTAATCAAGTTTCAAGAAAACATTCACAACTTACAATGGAACTCTCAAATCTATTTGGAGCAGGAGTTGAACTAACAGATAATTCCCTTCTACTCAAACCTTGGAAACAGGCAAATATTACAGAATATCAAGTTCCTTCAGATCTCTCAATGTTGTCCTTTGCATTACTTTTTTCAAGGGTTTCACAATGTAAGGTTAGGATAGAAAATATACCAGATGTTGTAAATGGTTTAGGGAATGAAATACTCTTAATTCATCTTTCCAGTCTTGGTTTTAGCCAAGATGGAGAATTCTTTTCAAGCAATGAAAATTCTGAAACTTTGGATTTAGATTTAACAGATTCAAATGATTTGATTACCCCTCTAAGCGCAATACTAGCATTAGGAAAAGGTGGAAGAATTCACGGTTCAGCCCACGCAGCACACAAAGAATCCAATCGTTTGGAGAAAACAAAAGAATTGCTAGAAATGTTTGGTCTTGAGTGTAGCCTTACAGGCGATGGTATTGAAGTTCCAGGAAATCAAACAATTAAGACTCCGAAAGGTATTGTTCGAACTTATCATGATCATAGAATTGCAATGACTGCAATGATTTTAGCAACCGTTAAGGGTGCTACAATAGAGACACCAAATTTGTGCAAGGTGTCTGACTTTTTGTTCCGCGAAAGGCTATCTGAGGTTTGGGATTCAGCCATGTCTCCCGAAGTGCTCATCGATGTTGTGGAGTGATATCCGCATTGCAGTTGGCCTACCGTGAACACAAGCCCATGGGTTTGGGATTCTTCGCATGTCCTCGAGTAATCTTCGCATCTCAGGTAGAGTAAGTTTCTGATTTGCTTTTACTGCTCCCTTACAGGATTTCATGAAAGCGACATAATCTTTCTTCCTTTCAACGGTATCTATTCTACCCGACTCATTACCCAAATCTTGAATCAAATCATTAACAAATGGTATTAAGTCTTCGTTTTTCAAAAACTTAGGGGCAGCAAAAATACTCCACTGATTATCACCTGACATCTTTATCTCGAAGCCAATTTTTTCCAAAGACTCTTGATTGGAAATTATCTTTTCTGCTTGCATCGGATTCAATGCGATAGGGATTGGTGTCAATTTCTTTTGGCTCTGCCAGTTATCTTGATCGTTTCGCAACCGTTCGTACCTTATCCTTTCATGCAAAGCATGCTGGTCCACAAGCAATAATTCCTCATCTGCCTGTACTAATATGTAAGAATCAGCAAATTGAGCAAGCGGCTCCAATTTTCCGAGTTCATTTAACAATCCACCCAGCTTTGTTTCTTTTTCTGGAGAAACTCCCTCATGCTCTGAATATCTATGCAACTCACGTTCTGCAGATGAAAGAGCAGGAGATATTGCATCTGTTCCAGTGAGGGTCTTTTGTAGCGTCGGAGATTCAGAAACAGGTCTTGGTTTCGATTGTTTTTTGATTTCAGTTTGAGCAGCTGCTAGCCAGTTTGGCGACGTTTCTTTTTTAGCAGAATCTGCAATTTTTGGAGCACTTAGTGGTTTAATTTCAATGCCAATTGCATCTTGGATTCCTTTGGCTGGTTTTGGTTCATCTAAATCAGATTCAGGAATGGTAGGCTCTCGTGGCAATTCCATTTGGACTTGAGTCTTTCCTAGGCTTTCAATACCAGCGATTCCTCCTGCTGCTTCCGGAGTCGTTGGAACTGTTTCCAAAGTGAACGCAATAGCTCTTTCTAATTTCTCCAATATCCTCCAAGCATTTTTTAGTCTAACTTCTCGCTTGGTAGGATGAACGTTTACATCAACTTCGCTAGGTGGCAATTCCAGGTTTAGCACTGCGACGGGATGTCTTCCTACCATTAGCCTAGTTTTGTATCCTCTTCTAATCGCTGATTGAAAAGGACCACTCGCAACAGGTCTTGAGTTAATTAAAATGTGAACCTCGTCACCCTTTCCTCTTGTAATGTCGGGTGTACTTATCCACCCAGACCACTTCTCCTCTCCAGGGACCATAGAGTCCTCGTTTGAAATTTGTAATTTTATGAGGGAATTAGCTTGTGCTCCGAGCAGGTCAAATAACCTGTCTTGGTAGTCTTCGTTGTGATTAACCTTCAGTGATGTACGTCCATCTATAGACAAGGTGTATGAGATACTTGGGTTAGCAAGTGCGTTTGATGTAATAATCTCTACAATTCTAGAATTCTCAGTAGACGCCTTCCTTTGAAAAGCTAACCTTGCTGGTACATTTTTGAAAAGGTCCTTGACAATAATTAGAGTACCAAATTTCATTCCAATCGGGCTTAAAGTACCCTTTTCTCCAAAGAACATCGTGATTGAATTTCCACTTGAGCCTTCGATTCTGCTCTGAATTGTCAACTCGCTAACCATTCCTATTGATGCTATAGCTTCCCCACGAAATCCGAGCGTATGGATTGTATTAAGGTCCTCAGCAGTTCTAAGTTTTGAAGTTGCATGACGGTCAAATGCTAGTGGCAGATCGTCAGGATGAATGCCCGAGCCGTCATCCTGGACTTCAATTAAAGAATATCCCCCATTTTCGATTTTGACCTCTATTGCTTTGCAACCAGCATCAACACTATTTTCAATTAATTCTTTTACAACCTGTGCTGGTCTTTCAACCACTTCTCCCGCAGCGATGTGACCTATTGTCGAATCATCTAATTGGATAATTCTTGATGGCTCCATCAGATATCATCTCCAATGGACTTTTTCAATTCGTACAATAAATCCAAGGCTTGCCTAGGAGAGAGGGAATCAATATCTGAATCCAGGAGTTTCTTCTCGACAATGCTTTCAGTATTGTCTACAGTCTTCCCCTCATTTTGTTTCATTGCCGCTGCTGCATAGTATCGCATCAAACTTGCCTGCCCAACGTCTCTCGTATGAGGAGTATCGTCTTGCCCCGCTTTTGCACTTGATGCTTGTTGTTCTAAAAATAGTAAAAGATCGCTAGCCCTTTCGACAACTCTAGTTGGCAAACCTGCTAATGCCGCTACCTGAATCCCATAAGAGTCGTCACATGCTCCATCACTTACGGTGTGCATGAATACTAATTTTCCATCTTTTTGGCTTACCTGCAAATGGGAATTCACGAGCCCGGGAACTGATTCCTCAAGGCCGATTAATTGATGATAATGCGTTGCAAAAAGAGTCCTTGCGCCCAGCCTATTTGCTATATCTTCCGTAACAGACCAAGCAAGCGATAAACCATCGAAGGTCGAGGTCCCTCTTCCTATTTCGTCTAGCAAAATCAGAGAATTAGGAGTTGCTCTCTTCAATATATGTGCAACCTCTATCATTTCCATCATGAAAGTAGATCTCCCACGTTTGATATCATCACTTGCTCCTACCCTAGTAAAAATTCTATCTACAATCCCTATTTTTGCTTTCTTTGCGGCAACATAACATCCTGCTTGAGCCATGATTGTAGCAAGAGCTGCACAGCGAAGGTATGTGGATTTTCCGCCCATGTTAGGTCCGGTAATCAGTAGAAATCTCCTATTTTTATCAAATAAAATATCATTTGGAACGAAATTCCCACCCAATTCGATAACAGGATGTCTCACCTCTTTGAGATTGATGTTTTGGTCTTCAACCATTTCTGGTCTACACCAGTTTCTGTCCGAAGATAATTTAGCAAAGCACTGAAGGACATCTATTGCCGACAGCCTATCTGCTATCGAAGAGATTACTTCTGAAGATTCTGTAACTAATTTTCTTAAATCAAGGAAGTGGTCATATTCGATAGATTTCACTTTGGATTCACTGGTGACAAGAGCTCTATCGCGTTCAACTAATTCTTGAGTCAAATACCTGCTTCCATTTGTCATCTCTTGTTTTCGTATCCATTCATCAGGCACTCGAGAAAGGTTTGATTTCGTTACTTCGATGAACCAACCAATCTGCCTATTGTGTTTGACCTTGAGCGAAGGTATGCCGAGGTCTTCTCTTAGTGTTCTTTCCAAAGCCGAAAACCAAGATTTACCTTCGTCAGATATATTTCTTAATTCATCTAGATTTTCATCAAATCCTGTTCTAATCAAACCTCCCTCTTTGACGGTTAGCGGTGGGTTATCGACAAGTGTTGCAAATATTTTTTCAGACAGAGGATTCAGTATATCTAAATCTTCGATTAGTATGTCTAGTAAGGGATCTTCACATTCCTTTAGTGTCAATCTCAAACTTGGTAACCTGCTTAAAGCATCAGCAATAGCGACTAAATCTCTTCCATCCGCTTTACCATGACTGAGTCTTATTGCCAATCTTTCCATATCTCTAATTCCTGTCAAAGCCTCTCTAATCATCTCCAGCCTTCTAGAGGAGCGCATTAGTTTTCCTACTGAATCATGTCTTGATTTAAGGCTAGAAATGTCTCTTAATGGGTTGAGTAACCAACGCTTCAAGCATCTTCTACCCATGGCAGTTTTGCAAGCCCTCATACTTCCAATGAGGCTTCCTTCATATTCTCCAGAAAGGGTTTGAATAATTTCTAAATTTCTTAGCGTTGTTTGGTCGAGTTGTAGATTTGTCCCATCTTCGATTAACTCAACGTCTCTAATCATTGCAAAATCAGTCAACTGCATTTTGCTCAAGTAGTCGGCTGCTAAACCAGAGGCATCCAATGCAGAAGGAGACGAGTCAGCATCGATTGAGCCTAAATCTGCTAATTCAAGCATTTTCTTGAGTTGCTCCTTTCTTTGTTCTGAGCTCGTCTGGTGGTGTGATATCATCATAGAATCAAAGCTTTTGAGCATTTCACAAAATTCCCCACTCTCTGAATCTTTAGGACTCAGCACTATCTCTGTAGGTTGCCATTTCAAGATTTCATCTAGGCACCTGTCAAAACGACTTGTCCCGGAAAAACTTGCTGACCTCAGCATACCTGTTGAAGAGTCAACATAACAGAATCCAACAGAATCATCATCAATTTTCAAGGCACATAGGCCACTTGTTGAATTTTCGTCAATTAGATTTTCTTCGTATAGCGAACCTGGAGTGTAAATCCTAGTGACAACTCGTTCGAGCAATTTTGCTCCATCTCTAAGTTCTTCTTCTTGTTCCGCAACGGTTACTTTGAATCCTGCCCGTAGCATATTTTTCAATTGGTCTTGTAGTTGGTGCCAGGGGAATCCTGCCATCGGTATTGGTTTCTCTGCTTTCTTATCTCTCGCAGTCAAACTAAGTCCAAGAACTTCGCTTGCCACCTCGGCATCTTCGTAGAATAACTCGTAAAAATCACCCATTCTAAAGAAGAGAATTGTCCCAGGATTTTGTTCTTTGATTTCAAAGAACTGGTCCATCATTCCTCTCTTAGCCAATCACGGTCCCCCATCGCAGGTGTTGTCCACTACTGCGAAAGCCTTTGAAGGTTAGCAGTAAAATGTATTGAAGGAGTAAAATTCTGAATTTATGCACGATTAGAATTCTTCACCTGAGATTCCTCTTAGAGTAAACATGCCCAGAATAACTAACATAGCAGATCCGCCCATCATGAATGCCCAGTTCAGAAAACCTCTGCCACTTTGCAAAGATTTAGCGTAAGTCAAATCCATGGAGATGAATGAATCCTCTCCTAAACCGTCCGTACCATGAATGTACACGTGGGTCTCAGTTGCTGAAGAAAATATTGGATACAGGTTGAAGGTGCCTGAAGTTTCAACAACATCTAGGCTATCTGTGCTCGTGTCGTACCTCTGTAGGAATTCAAATTCTCCCTCAGAAAAAAACCAAACTATGCCATCTGAATCTATTTGAGATTTTGCAGATATTATCTCATGGGTATGGAATTCATCTTTATTTTCAAAATACCAAAACTGGTCTTCTGTACTTACAACTACCCCCTGCGAGAAAGATTCAATTGAGTGAACAGTTGTATCTGTTGTTTCGATTATTTCTATGAAGAGGTTGGAATCTTCGAAAGTGACTATGGCTATTACCCCTCTTTGGGTTGGTGTGGCTGGGGAATTTCCGGATTCAGAAAAAGATGGAGTGCTTATGCCGGTAATTAGCCAATGATTTGGAGAAATTGGTTCAGCATTGAGCCAATTAACTCCAGTATGGTCGTTTTCAACCTTCAACAATCCTTCTGAACTACTTCCCCAGACTTCAGAATTCGAGCCTTGCCTGGTAAGCAAGAGCATTTTATTTTCATCATTAGATGACAGGCTGATGTCAACAAAATTTGAGATTCCCAGTTCATCATCAAAACTTACTGTAGTGAATGATTCTCCAAGCTCGACCCTGGTAAGTTTTCCTGGAGCATCCGATATCCAAAAAATGTCATCCTTGAACTCAAGAATGGTTGTGAGATTGTCAGCGTTGATAGTTCCCATTCCTGTTCTTGCGATTAGTGAGACACCTTCCGTGCCGGAGTCTGATTGGTCGTAAAGAATTCTCTCCCCAATTGAATTTTCAATAATTGCAATGTGGCTGTGTTCCCAATCAGAATCGTAGTATTCTATATCGATAATTTCTGAGCCAACAAATGCTAGATCCAATTCAGAGATTAATGGTGAATTTTGATTGTACTGTTGCAATCCGGGGAAGGAGGATGTGGCTTGGATTGCAAAACCACCGATTATGACAAACCCAATGAAGAAGTAAAAACCCCTCCACATTGAAGCATCGGGGCTAGTCAAAGCCTCCTGGTCGCTCCCGTTCATAACATCCCCAGCATAAACAAGCAAAAGAAATCTTTCCAAATTTAATAGTATTTTGTGGTTGAATTATAATCCGTAATCAATCGGAGAGATGATAAAGGGAACATTGGTCGGGCACCTGCTTAAGGTGATACTATGGCACGTAAACCAGCATCAATGTACCGTCGAGTAAAGGGTCCAGCCTACACGCGCAGGAAGTTCATCGGTGGTGTTCCAAACAACAGAATTCTGCAGTATCACATCGGCAACAGAAAGGCTGCCGAGACTGGTCAGTTCGATGTTATTCTACACTTGAGTGTAGACAACGCAGTCCAAGTAAGACATACTGCTCTAGAAGCAGGTCGTGTTATTGCAAACGCAACAATCAGAAAGCAAGCAGGCACACAAGGCTACGCCCTTCGTGTTCACACATACCCGCACCATGTGCTGAGAGAAAACAAGCAAGCTACTGGAGCGGGTGCTGACCGTGTTTCTCAAGGTATGCGCTGTGCTTTCGGTAAGACTGTCGGTACCGCAGCAAGATTGAAGAGAAACCAGACAATTCTCTCAATCCAGACAACTCCTGAGTTTTACTTAGTTGCAAAGGACGCACTAAGAAAAGCAAGCATGAAGTTCCCAAGCCCTTGTACAACCAAATTAATCAAGGGACACGAACACTTGAAGGGACTGGTTTGAACAATCCTTAATCCATCAATCCTGTGGGTGGATTGATGAATGACCTATTGATGGGGTGATTAAATGAGAGTTGCAGTTCTGAAGGAAGACAATTGTCAGCCTAAGAAGTGTAACTCTGAATGTCATGCATTTTGCCCGCCCGTTAGAAATGGTCAAGAGTGCATAATCTTGGACGACCGTTCAGGTAAACCAACTATCTCAGAAAGTCTGTGCATAGGTTGTGGAATTTGTGTTAACAAATGCCCCCATGATGCATTAATCATCGAAAATCTTCCAGATGAACTCGATGGAGAAATGATGCACAAGTACTCCTTAAACGGATTTAGGCTGTTTAGATTACCCACTCCTTCAAAAGAGAGTGTTGTTGGAATCTTAGGTCCGAATGGGATGGGTAAATCCACTGCATTTAATGCCCTTAGCGGTAGTTTGACTCCTAATCTTGGAGATTGGATGAATAAGGATCCTGAATGGAGCGAGGTTATTGAAGCACTGCCAAAGGGCGAGTTGCGTGATTTTTTGATAATGGTTAGAAATGGTGAGATAAAAGTCGCAATGAAACCACAGAACGTTGATCGATTGCCCAAGCGAATTAAGGGCACAGTAGGTGATTTACTGGGCAGGGTTGATGAGCGCAAGATGTTTTCAGAGTTAACAGAAAAATTGGGTATATCTCACCTTCTTGATAGAGAAATACAACAACTTTCAGGAGGCGAATTGCAGAGGATGGCAATGTGTGCTACTTTACTTAGGGAAGCTGATGTATACTTTTTTGATGAACCATCTTCATATCTTGATATCTATGAGAGAATGAGAATAGTTAGAATCATTCAAGAGTTATCCGAAACAAAAAGGGTTATTGTAATCGAGCACGATTTAGCAGTATTAGATGTACTAGCAGATCTTATTCACATCGTTTACGGAAAGAAGGGAGCATTTGGAATATTTACTCCAGCAAGAAGTACAAGGCAGGCAATAAACACATATCTCGATGGATTCTTGCCAGAGCAAAATGTCAGAATTCGTTCTAAGCCCATCACATTCCTAAATCACAGGGACAGGCAAGTGGATATTGGTGATCCAATTGTCAGTTGGGGTGGATTGGAAAAAGTTCTGGGGGATTTCAAACTCACAAGTGGAGAGGGAGCAGTTCACAGAGCAGAAGTTGTTGGTGTTGTTGGACCAAATGGAACCGGGAAATCAACCATGATCAAAATACTTGCAGGCGAGCATGAATACGATGGTGGATGGGTCAGCAGCGGGGTAAAAATTTCATACAAACCTCAACACATTGATGTTGATTTTGACGGTTCTGTACAATTTTGGCTTGATTCTGAACTTGGTCATAAATGGAGGAGTGGAGAATTCAATGTCAATGTCATCAGAGCCTTGGGCGTAGATGAGTTGCTTCCTAAGAAAGTAAAGAAATTGTCAGGTGGTGAGAGGCAAGCAGTATCGATTGCGATTTGTCTAGGAAGAGATGCTGACTTGTATTTGCTCGATGAACCAAGTGCTCACCTAGATGCGAATGCAAGAATGGAAGCAGCCAAAGCTATCAGAAGAACTATGGAAGCTAACGAAAAGTCTGCATTTGTGATAGATCACGATGTGTATTTTATTGACATTCTAAGCGATTCCTTGCTTGTCTTTGAGGGAGAGGGTGGAAAACACGGAGTTGCACAAGGTCCGTTTAGGCTTAGAGAAGGTATGAATAAATTCCTAAAAGGTGCTGAAATAACATTTAGACGGGACCATGAATCAAAACGACCTAGAATCAACAAAGCGGAATCAAGGAAAGATAGGGAACAGAGAAATGCAGGCGACTATTATTCCTTCCAAACTTAGTGATATTCATGCCAGTGACTTCTCCCCCAAATAGTGGCCCACTCGGTAGAAGTAGGTCTAGAATATCAGCATCAGGATACTCAACCTGGTCTAGATGTCCAAAGCAGTGGTTTCTGACAAGGAAAGTAGGTTTGTCTTCACCAACAAGCGTATTTCAAATTCTAGGAGTTGTGGTAGAAGACGCCTTAATCGATCTCTTGATGCATAGACCTGACAACTTTTCTTCTTTCGAAGAATTACACAATTGGGCAAAACAAAAAATTCCCGGAATAGCAAGTAGATGGTTCAACATTGGCTTGGAAAATTGGCAAAACACTACTTGGCGCAAAGAAGGTCTTGAGTTTGAGGAGCTCGGAGTCAACTCTATAGAAATGCGCATACAAAATGGTTTAAACCTGTTTTTAGGTTATGTCAAACTGTGTCATGATGAAAATGGAGGACCACTAATTGATTTATTCAGGCAAGGAAAAATACCATTTGAAATTCCTGCTCCCTGCCATAATGAATTACCACATTACCCCTTGCCGGATAGGATTCCACTACAAGATAAGATATCAAAAATTGATTCTAAGCAAGTAACATGGAATGATTTGGGTTCCTCGGCATCATGGCAGGAATGCTGGGAGGTTTGTAGACCATGGATGAAAGATATTCGAATAACACAGCCTCAGCGTATGTATCACAAAGATGGTTGGGCTGCTGGCGAACTTGATGTTGTAATGCGATGGGATGGCGAAATTAGATTGATTGATATCAAATCTGGCGATGGTTCAGGACCATTTTCCATATCGTTGCAGAATCAATTGCAGTTTTATGATTGGCTATGGAGTGAAAGCTTCCCAAGCAAAGCAAAGATGTTAGCAGGATGGTATTTAGCATCTGGTGAAGAAAAAATTGTTGATGTCTTGCAGATTGATGAATTACAATCCTTTGGACAGAACCTAAAGCGGATACACTCTGAAATGCTTAGTTCAGGAGAAGGTTACTATTCATTTGAAAACGCGTCTCTAGAATGCTATGAATCTGCAGGTTGTTCATGGTGTGCTGTTTCTAAATCCGAGGACGGTTGGATGAATGAAGAAATCCTTTCAAGCATAATTCCTTCTTTGGATGTTGAAATAAGTACTCCTTGTCATGAGATATCAGAAATTCAATCTAGAGTAAACGTAAAAGGAAGATTCAAGGGGTCTTGGGGTCCATTGCCAAATAGTTTTAACGAGCCTGTGAATGGTGGAGTATTATTATCTGGTCAAACTATAATTCCGATAGAAGAAAGTGAATTAGGTGATGTTATTGATCTTCATTCCTATGAAGAAAAAGACGTAGTAATCCTAAATGCTTTATCAGGATCATCAAAGGGTAAGCCCAAGTTATATCTCGACAAGTTAACTGAGATGCATACTGATGAATTAGGAGTAGATTTTACAAGATTGGGCATGTTAAGGTCAAGGGCTAATATCGAAGGTTATGTAATCGCTACTCGATACCAAAAAGGAACTAGGATTGACACATCCCCCTTTACAATGTTCACATTCCATGTATTCGATGGGAAATCAGTCATTGAAGTAGTTGCTTTTGGAACTATGATTACAGATTCACTGATAAACATGAGAATTGGGACTAAGATCCGGATTATTGGTGCAGAAATATCATGGCGTGGTGGAATGGCTCAACTTAGATTGAACCAAAGGAGCACTAGGATTAACCTTGAGGTCCCAGAAAATCAATCGTAGGGTTGATAACCCTTCAACCTCAGAGTATATGTTATGCCTGTAATGCTACCTTCCGAAAAAGATGATATTGGGCAATTTAATCGTCTTAGTGCAAGCCAGGTTAATTCTTACAATAATTGTAGCAGAATGTGGTGGTTTGAGAAAAAAATTGGTTTGAAAATTCCCGACATACCTGCTCTGCACAGAGGTAAGGCTGTTGAAAGGGCTTTCAGCATGGTTTTGAAAGAAAGTCCAGCATTGATCATGTCAAATGCACCTACAAATATACTCGATTCTATACCATTAAGCGATGCTGGAGTGCCCGATAGGGAACAAAGAAATGGCTGGCCGGCACAGTATTTACTTCCGCTAAAACAGGAAGATAGACCAAGCACGATTGGTGATCTCAGAGATTGGGCTATTAAAAGATTGGAATTACATTTGAAGCGAGCCATAAGGGAAGAGAAAATCTCTTGGG